>Ga0208566_1000038_pt1 | contig 97443 bp, 90 predicted proteins | sample PL_2010_150m_FD_184159 | JGI IMG/M metagenome (GOLD analysis project Ga0208566, IMG submission 184159) | Freshwater microbial communities from Powell Lake, British Columbia, Canada to study Microbial Dark Matter (Phase II) - PL_2010_150m... | ecosystem: Environmental > Aquatic > Freshwater >...
GCCGAATGGGCAGATCTGGGCCGCGTCCTTCCAAGTGTTCAGCAGGCTGATAAATGCCGGGGTACATCTCGGCAATTTTGGGTTGGGCGTTGCTGTTGGGGTTCATGACCGGGCTCCTTCAAGTTGATGCGGGGTGGTCATTTCGTTACTGGTAATCGGGTTGGTTGGGTTAGTTGCGTTGGTAGGCTTGGGGCTGAAGTTGCTGATCCTCTCGGCCAGGTATTTGGGCAGGGTGTCCAGCCCCTCCGCGCGCAGCAGGGTGACAAAGTGTTCATCGGCAAAGAGCTTTTTGAGGCCCTGCACCACCAGCAGCAAGCGCTGGTATCGCACACCCGCCTGGGCTGCGAGATTGACCACGCGTTGTGGCTGGTGCGTTTTGAAGGCGTCTTGTATGGCTTGGCGGTCGGCCAGGTCGATGCGCAGATGAGTGTAGTTGGGGTGCTTGGCGTGACGCGCCAGGCGAGCCTCTTTAAGGGCAGGGTCGTAATAGTTGTTGTGGTTGTCTATGCCAATGACTGTGTCGCCGCGCTCTAATAACCTGAGTGCAAGGGCTGAACCAATAAATCCGGCTGAGCCAGTCACAAGAATTTTTCTGTTAATGGATTTCATTATTGGTTGTTCCGTGTCGGATGATTGCTTAATACAACGATATTGCCCTTTACATTCAGCAAGGATGGTTTTAAATCATCATCCGGCACGGAACAACGCATACTCAAATATTTTGTGTTCGTTCTGATGAATTTCCAACGCTTGGGAAATGCTCAAGCAAATACGCTCTAACAAATTCATAAAGTGCATTCAGTTGCATTGCGCCATCGAAGAAGCAATTGATGGCGCTCGCACGTAACTCGTGATCATCCGGATATTCATGTGCAATTGCATTTCGCGCCACACGGAGCTTTTTCCATTCTTCCGCCGAAGGCAATGCCCCCATTCGCTCCAACCAATTCAGCTTCTCCGCAAAGGTTGCGTCAGGCACAATCGGTTCCTGCGCTAGATCAAGAATTGCAGGCAATATTTTCTGGCCCATCGTGTCCTGCAGTTTTGTAAAACGGTAGGCCATCTGATCCAGAACCCGAAGCTGCTCCTTAGTCATGTTCTGCACGGCACTGGCACTAAATGGCAGCCACTTCTGCGCCTCATCCAACGCTTCTACCAACACCCTTACGTGCAGGCTGCATTCATCCAAATAAATGTGCATCAACCATTCATCCAAATAAATGTGCATCAACAGATCAGGCTTCACAGTCTTATCCCTTCTTCTTTGGCTACAACATAAATCGGCATATCAAAGCTGGAGTTTTTTCGCTTCACAATTAGATCGATTTTTTCATCCTCAAAAGTCGAGGTCGATTGTAGTTCCGCGATCATCGCGATCTTGTGCTCAACAATTATATCGGTCTGATCAAGCGAGGTTTCGACGAGAAAATCGTAGTCCCCGCCCTTCTTGCCATCGTCTGCGCGCGAACCAAAAAGCCAGATAACAGCATCTTCACCGAAGTGCCGGTGTGCAAACATTTTGACTGTCTCGGCTTGTTGTGAGGTCATTCGCATTGTTAAACTCCTTTCAACAATCCATCATTTGCATAGATCCAAAACCTACATCTGTGCACTATCAAACGCAATTCCAATATAGCCAAGCGAGTTTGTCGCTTGCATAGCCCTTGTAGCCGCAGCAGATGATGAAGTTGTTGATCCCGTAGTGGGAATAGAGTTTCATGATGTGCCATAGGATCGGCTTGCCGCCGATTTCGATCATGGGCTTGGGCCTGAGGTGGATTTCCTCAGAAATGCGGGGTTCCGAGACCTCCGGCGAGGATGACGACTTTCATGATGAGGTAACGAAAAAGTCGGCGTTGGCGGGACGGTATTTATTCATGATAATTCATTGACTTGTAACCGTTAAGCTTGTTGAACCGGTGTAAATTTTCCACCCGTTCATTATTCCAACACCCGCTTCTTCCGCTCTGTTGCCGTGGTTTCAAGCTGCGGCACTTGGCTGTAGCCGTTGAATTTGACCGAGGCCCGTAACCGTTTGATGAGTTCGGCGCGGGTGATGTTGCCTTGGGTCTCGCGCAGGTGTTTGCACAGATAGTAGGTGAAAGCTCCATTGTAACTGCCGTTGATGAAGGCATCGGCGGAGGTTTGGTTGTCGCGGCATCCGGCGAAGAGGACATGGTTGGTTACGCCAATGAGCGGTTTGCTATTGCCCTGGAGCATCTTGCGTTGGGGAAGGTCGTCTTCTTCACCGGCTACGCGGCAGGCGATGTCGACTGGCGGGGCGAGAAAGCGGGGTTTGAAGGTTTGGTCGGCGGGAAGTTGGGGCATCGCTCGCGTCTCCCGTGTTCCCGTGCCGGAGTGGCAAGAATCGAGCAGGACTTCGAGATTGACACCTTTGGGTAAGGTGGCGAAGCGCTCGCGCAGGTCGTCGTCGGTGATGAAGGTGCCGTCCCAGTCCATGTCGTGCGGGCAGATGATTTCGTCCAACTGGTCTTTAAGTTCGTCGCCGTCGCGATCTCTGACTTGGGAGCCGTGACCGGAGAAGTGGAAGAGGATGCGATCGCCCGCCTTGGCATCTTTGATGAGCCAGTCGATGCGGGTGAGGATGGCGGCTTTGGTGGCGCGACTGTCGGTGAGCACGCGAATGTCCCTGACCGCGAAGCCGAAATACTTGAGCAGGCAGTCGCGGATATTGGTGACATCGTTGACACAGCCTTGCAGATCGCTACCCGGGAGTTTGTAGTGGTTGATGCCGACTAGAAGGGCTTTGTTGGTCATGGGACGATGGCTTCCATAATCAGGTGTTCTCATTGGGGATGGAGATGCTGCTCCGGAATGCAATGGGGCTGACCCCATTATGGCGTGCTCATGTTGTTACTCGTGGTAATCCATGGTCTTATAGCCATGATGCTTGATGAGTTCGTCGCGCTCGGCGGATTTAAGGTCTTCGCGCACCATCTCGGCGACTAATTCATCGAAGGTGATCTTGGGGGTCCAGCCCAGTTTGTTCTTGGCTTTGCTGGCATCACCCAACAGGGTTTCGACTTCGGTGGGACGGAAATAGCGGGGGTCGACAGCGACGATGCACTTGCCGTGCGAGTCGTAGCCCTTTTCTTCTACGCCCTGCCCTTCCCAGCGGATTTGCATGCCAAGCTCTTTGGCGGCGGCATTGACGAAATCGCGCACGCTGAATTGCACACCGGTGGCGATAACGAAGTCTTCGGGGGTTTCTTGTTGCAGCATGAGCCACTGCATTTCTACGTAGTCTTTGGCGTGGCCCCAGTCGCGTTTGGCGTCCATGTTGCCCAGATACAGGGTGTCTTGCAGGCCAAGTTTGATTCTGGCTAGGGCACGGGTGATTTTTCTGGTGACAAAGGTCTCTCCCCTGACGGGCGACTCGTGGTTGAAGAGGATGCCGTTGCAGGCATAGATGCCGTAGGCTTCGCGGTAGTTGACGGTGATCCAGTAGGCGTAGAGTTTGGCGACGGCATAGGGGCTGCGCGGGTAGAACGGCGTGGTTTCCTTCTGGGGGGTTTCCTGCACCAGACCGTAGAGTTCTGAGGTGCTGGCTTGATAGAAGCGGGTTTTCTTTTCCAGACCAAGGATGCGGATGGCTTCGAGGATGCGCAGTGCGCCCAGGGCATCGGAATTGGCGGTGTATTCGGGTTCTTCGAAGCTGACCGCTACATGACTTTGCGCGGCGAGGTTGTAGATTTCATCGGGCTGCACCTGCTGGATGATGCGAACCAAACTGCTGGAGTCGGTCATGTCCCCGTGATGCAGAAAGAAACGGACTTCTTTCTCGTGGCGGTCTTTGTAGAGGTGATCGATGCGGTCGGTGTTGAAGAGGCTGGTGCGCCGTTTGAGTCCGTGAACGATGTAATCCTTTTTCAACAGGAATTCGGCCAGATAGGCACCGTCTTGGCCGGTGATGCCGGTTATTAGGGCGGTTTTGTTTCGTGCTTTTGATGTTGTCATTGATGGCTCTATGTGGTTTGTCATGCCGACGCCAAGAAGTTTGCGTAGGCTTGCTCAATGCCTTCGCGCAATCCCGTCTTAGCCTGCCAGCCAAGAGCGGTCATGCGGGAAACGTCGAGCAGTTTTCGCGGTGTTCCGTCGGGTTTGCTGCTGTCAAATACGATCTTGCCTTTGAAGCCAACCACGTCCATCACCGTTTCGGCGAGTTCGCGGATCGTGACATCATTGCCGCAGCCCACGTTGTACATGCCTTCACCCATGCCACGCTCCATGAGAAAGACGCAGGCATCGGCCATATCGTCGACGTAGAGGAATTCACGTTTTGGTGTGCCGCTGCCCCAGACGGTGAGTTCTTTGTCGCCACGGAGTTTGGCTTCGTGCGCCTTGCGGATGAGCGCGGGCAGGACATGGCTGGTTTCGAGGTCGTAATTGTCGTTTGGGCCGTAGAGGTTGGTGGGCATGACGCTGATGTAGCGCGTGCCGTATTGCCGGTTGCAGCTTTCACACAGTTTGATGCCGGCGATCTTGGCGATGGCGTAGGGTTCGTTGGTCTGTTCCAGCGGACCAGTGAGGAGATACGCTTCCTTGATCGGCTGGGGGCAGTCACGCGGATAGATGCAACTGGAACCCAAGAAGCACAGGTCATTGATGCCGGCCCTGAGTGCGCCGTGAATGATGTTGTTCTGGATCTGAAGGTTTTCGTAGATGAAGTCGGCGCGGTAGGTGTTGTTGGCGTGGATGCCGCCGACTCGGGCTGCGGCAAGGAAGATGGCGACTGGCTTTTCGGTTTTCAGGAAGTCTGATGTGGCGCGTTGGTCGAGGAGGTCGAGTTCTTGATGGGTGCGGGTGAGCAGGTTAGTGTAGCCGCCCTGTTGCAAGCGGCGAACGAGGGCGGAGCCAACCATGCCGCGATGACCGGCGATATAGATTTTGGCGGTTTTATCGATAATCACGTTACTGATTTCTTCCGTAATGATCTTCAAATCTCACAATGTCATCTTCGCCGAGGTAACTGCCTGACTGGATTTCAATGAGTTCGAGTGCAATTTTTCCGGGGTTTTCTAGGCGATGTTTTTCGCCGAGAGGAATGTAGGTTGACTGGTTCTCGGCGAGGGTAAGCGTTTCGTCGCCACGGGTGATGCGTGCGGTGCCGCGCACGACGACCCAGTGTTCCGCACGGTGGTGGTGGAGTTGCAGCGAGAGGCTGGCACCCGGTTTGACGATGATGCGTTTGACCTGGTAGCGATCACTCTGCGCCAATCCCTCGTAACTGCCCCAAGGGCGATGTACGCGGCAGTGAAGGATGGGGAGTGTTGCGTGTTGGGTGTTAAGTTTTGAGTTGCTTAGTTTGTCGACGATGATTTTTACGTCTTGACTACGGCTGCGGTCGGCGACTAGAACGGCATCGGTGGTTTCGATGACGACTAGGTTGTTGACCCCGACTAGGCTGACATGTCTGCTGGTGGTATGAACGAGCGTGTTATGGCTGTCGGTGGTGAGCACATCGCCTAGGTGAGCGTTGCCGGTTGCGTCTTTCGGTAACACTTGCCAGACGGCATCCCAAGCACCGATGTCGTTCCAGCCGGCATCTAGCGGGATGACGATGCCATTTGTTGCATGTTCCATCACGGCATAGTCGATGGAATTGGCGGGACTGGCGGCAAAGGATTGCTTGTCGAGGCGGATGAAGTCGAGGTCGGTGCGGGCGAGTTCGATGCTCTTTCGGGTGGCATCGGCTATTGCTGGATTGCCGTGTTCGAGGGCGGCGAGGTAGGTATCTGCACGGAACATGAACATGCCGCTGTTCCAGAAATAATTGTCTGAGGCGAGGTAGTTTTCGGCGGTTACGGCATCTGGTTTTTCGACGAAACGGTTGATGGTGAAGCCGCCTTCGATGGCGGTTCCTCGTTGAATGTAGCCATAGCCCGTTTCGGCGTGGGTGGGTACGATGCCAAAGGTGACGAGACTGCCGGCTTGGGCGTGGGGCAGACCGGCCAGAACGGCGCGATGGAATGCGGCGACATCGGTGATGACATGGTCTGAAGGCAGAACGAGCAACATCGGCGGGGCTGTTTCATTACTGCGAAGTGACCAATGGGCGGCAGCGGCGACCGCAGGTGCGGTATTCCGAGCGGCGGGTTCGAGGAGGATGTCCGCTTCGATGTTGATTTCTTGGAGTTGCTCGGCGAGCAGAAAACGGTGGTGTTCGTTGGTTACTGCAATCGATCGACCTACGTTGGGCAGTCCTTCAAGCCGCAACAATGTGTTTTGCAGCAGGGAATGGTCGTCGATGAGGCGCAGGAATTGTTTGGGATAGTGCGTGCGCGAGAGCGGCCATAGGCGCGTGCCGCTGCCACCGCAGAGGATGATGGGGAGGATGACGGATTTCATAGTTTTTGCACCGTTTTATTCGATTGATGAATAGCCTCTTGATTCACTGCGCCGAACCCGGTCAATCATCTACATACAGCCTTTTAGCGTGGTGAGACGATGCATGTGTCGCCCTCCCCCGCCCCATCCTAAGCTCCCCCTTGAATACGATGGCGGGCTGGCTCCTACGGGGTTTGCGTTATCCGAGTTTCGCGGCTTCGCCATTACGCGTCATTTCGGCGTGCGCTTGGTCGATCTCAGCCTTGATCTCGGCGTACTCGGTCTGTTTTCGGGCGAGGAAACGGCGCGTCATGGCGAGCTTTTCGACTACACCTTGCGGCGTGAACAGGTAGGCGTAACCGCGCTTATTCCGGCTCTCGGCAAAATGGGCCATCTTAAGGATGCCTTTTTCAACCAGCGCCTGGATGCAGTAGTTGACAACCCCAAGGCTGACGCCCAACTGCCGAGCCAGTTCGCGCTGAGAGACCTCCGGCCTCGCCTCAAGCAGACGAAGAATGCGGTAATGCGCATCTTCGATCTGATGCGGATTTCTATTATTCACGGGTTTTCATATGGTTAATGTCACTCATCCGAGTCGACGAAAGGGCTTTAAGCACGCTACCGCCCTCCCGTGTCACCGTTAGACACCCGGAAATAGGTAGGGACATATCATTCACATACCCACTAGCACTAAGTGGATTATCGTTCAGACTTCGAACACGCGCAACACCAAAAATAAAAAAGATAGGAGTGTCCGCGCGGCGACCGTCTTGCAAAGGCACTTTGAGCGGTTGGCGGTTGGGCGGTTGGGCGGTTGGGCGGTTGGGCGGTTGGCGGGCTGAAGCCCGCCCCACATTTTGTCGCTCTGACCTTTGCTGAAGCCCGCCCCACATTTGACCTTTGCTGAAGTCCGCCCCACTTTGACCTCTGCTGAAGCTTTAGCCCGCCTTCCATGCCCGCCTCACAAATCCAGAGTACACTGTCGCGCGCTTCCTTTTAGCCCTCACACCATGTCTTCCACCCCCGTTCCGTTCCTGCATCCTGGCCATTACGAAAACTTTCCGGTCGCGTCTATCTTGTTACCGTGGCGTCTGCGCCGGCCGGTGCGGGCGATCTATGCCTTTGCGCGCAGTGCGGATGACATCGCGGACGAAGGCGATGCGCCGGCTGAAGCACGGTTGGCCGCATTGGCCGCCTATCGCGCGCAGCTCGATGCCATCGCCGCCGGGGAGACGCCTAACGATCCCATCTTTAAACCCTTGGCGCACGCTATTCGCCGTCATTCGCTACCGATGCCGGCGTTTTACGACCTGATCGATGCCTTTAGCCAAGATTGCGTCAAGACCCGTTACGCCGATTTTGGCGAGGTCATGAGCTATTGCCGCTGTTCGGCCAACCCAGTTGGACGCTTGATGCTGGCCTTGTTTGACGACCATGACCCACGCCATCAGGCCTTTTCGGACGGCATTTGCGCGGCGCTGCAATTGATCAACTTCTTGCAAGATGTCGCAATTGACTGGAAAAAAGGGCGCATCTACCTGCCACAAGACGAAATGCAGCGCGCCGGCGTGAACGAGCAACAGATCGCCGCAGGGCGCGTCGATTTCCTCTGGCAACACTTTATGCTGGCGCAGATTGAACGGGCCCGTAAGATGCTTCAGGCGGGCGCACCGCTGGGACTGGCGCTAAAGGGACGCATCGGCTTAGAGATGCGGCTCATTATCTTGGGCGGCGACCGCATCTTGGCCAAGATGCATGAAAATAAAGGCGATTGCTTCACGCAACGACCCATGCTTGATGCCCGAGATTGGCTGTACATGGTGCGCCGCGCCGTCTTTCCGCGCCGTAAGGAGAGTGCCTCGGGCGGATCATGCGCGAGCGGCGGTTGTCATTGAGGCGGGGATGGATCGCCAAGCCTATCACTATTGCCGCCTAAAAACCCGCCACAGCGGCTCTAGTTTTACCCGCGTCTTTTTCCTCCTGCCTCGACCACAGCGCGAGGCGATGACCGCACTTTATGCCTTTTGTCGCGAGGTGGACGATTGCGTGGACGACGCGATCAACCACGCCACCGCCCACGCCGAGATCGCCGAGTGGCGGCGCGAGATCGAACAGCTCTACGCCCACTGCCCCACGCACCCTGTCACCCGCGCACTACTCCCCGCCGTCCAGCGTTACGGCCTGCCGAAAGAGGACTTTGAAGCCTTGATAGACGGCATGGCGATGGACCTCCTGATGGACGAAGAAGGGCGGCGTTACGCGGCGTTACGCGAACTTGGCCTTTATTGTCACCGTGTAGCGGGAGTCGTCGGCCTGTTGTCGGCACGCATCTTTGGCTACCAAGACCCGCACACCCTCAAATACGCGGCGCGACTAGGCTTGGCCTTGCAACTCACCAATATCCTGCGCGATGTCGGGGAGGATGCTGCGCGCGGGCGCATCTATCTGCCGCAAGACGAACTGGCCCAGTTTGGCGTCAGCGAGGAAAGCCTGTTGACCCGCACGCCCAACGGCGATTTTATCGGCCTGATGCAATGGCAATACGACCGCGCCCAGCAGACCTACGCCGAGGCGCTGGCCCTGTTGCCCGCCGTCGATCGCCGCGCGCAACGCCCCGGCCTCATCATGGCGGCCCTCTACCAGCACACCCTCAAAGAGATCCGCCGCGCCGGTTTTCCTGTTCTACAGCGGCGCGTTAGCCTGCCCGCGTGGCGCAAACTAGGGATCGCCGTGCGTGTAGGCTGGGGCCTAGACGCCCTATGAATGCCGCCCGTCCGCGCCCTATCCGTATTATCGGCGGTGGCTGGGCGGGGCTGGCAGCGGCCATCGAACTCACCCACGCCGGACGCCGCGTCGAGATCTTCGAGGCCGCGCCCATGCTCGGTGGCCGCGCCCGTGGCCTAGACTGGCACGGCATCGACATCGACAACGGCCCGCACTTGATGCTCGGCGCGTACCACGAAACCTTGCGCCTCATCGAGCTGATCGGCGCACATTCATCGCTAGATCGCCGGCGTTTGCGCCTTATCGGCCCCGATCTCGATCTTAGCCTACCTTATCTGCCGGCCCCGTTTCACCTCGCCGCCGGGCTATTTCGCGCCAGCGGGCTGTCGTGGCACGAAAAATGGGCCGCCGCCCGCCTCGTCCAAGGACTCAAACGACACGGCTGGCGGCTCACCCACGACGCACCGTTGGCCGACTGGTTACACGCCCAAGCACAACCCGAACGCCTCATCCGCCGCCTCTGGCAACCGCTGGCTCTGGCCGCCCTCAACACCCCCATCGCCATCGCCTCGGCGCAGACCTTTGTCACCGTTTTAAGGGACAGCCTCGGCGGGCCCCGAGCCGCCAGCGACGCCATTTTTACGCATGGAAATCTAGCCACCGCCTTCACCGAACCGGCCCGGCGCTGGCTAACGGCGCACGGCAGCGTCGTCCACACCGGCCAACGCATCAAGACTCTCGCCGACACACCAAACGACATCACCCTCATTGCAACCTCCCCCGTCGAGGCAGCGCGTTTACTGGAGGGGCATCGCGCATGGACCCCCTTGCACGCGCAACTGAACCACCTTCGCTATCAACCCATCGTCAGCCTGTGGCTAGCGTTCGCCGCGCCCTTAGCGTTAACGCCGAACTACCCGATCCAAGCCCTCGGTGACGCCGATATGCCGTGGCTGTTTGATCGACAAACGCCCACGCAGCACCTCATCAGCCTCACCGCCAGCGGCGATGGCGCGCACTGCGCCTTGGACAACGCCGCCCTGCTCAAAACCTGGCTGGCCTTGCTCTCGCAACGCATCGGCCATATGGGTCATATGGGCCCACTCCCCGCCCTGCAACGCCACCTCGTGATTCGTGAACAGCGCGCCACCTTTGCCGCCACCCCCGATCGCCCACGGTTTAGCCATAAAACCGCCCTGCCCAGCCTTTGGTTGGCCGGCGACTACACCCACCCCGAATACCCTGCCACCCTCGAAGGCGCGGTGCAGAGTGGCGTACAATGCGCCCGCGAAATCCTCCATACGACCTCATGAAAACCCTGACCAACACCCTTTATCTCGTTACCGGCGCAGGCGGCGGCATTGGCTCGGCCACGGCCTTGGCGCTCGGCCAAGCCGGCGCCACCGTCATCCTCGTTGGCCGCAGCCTACCCGCACTCGAAAAGACCTACGATGCCATCCTCGCGGCCGGCGGCAGCGAACCCATCCTCTACCCGATGGACTTCGCCACGGCTACAGACAGCCAGTACGAAGACCTCGCCGGGGCGATCCAGGTGCGCCTCAAACACCTCGACGGCATCGTCCACGCCGCCAGCGCCTACCTTCCGCCGTCCCCCCTGCCGCAACAGACCGCAGCCGACTGGCTAGCGCAATTTCGCGTCAACGCGGTCGCCCCGTTTCTCATCAACCAAGCCTGCGCCAGCCTCTTACGCAAGGCCACCGACGCCCCCGTCATCCTCATCGGCGAGACCCATGGTGCGGCACCCAGCGCCTACTGGGGCGGATTCGCCGTCGCCAAAGGCGCGTTAGAAAGTTATTTCCATATCCAAGCCGCCGAATGGCACGCTGAGACCGCCCTGCGCCTGCACCTCGTCATCCCCGGCCCGATCCGCTCACCACAACGCGCCTTAAGTCATCCCGGCGAAGATAAAAGTGTCCTGCCCACCTGCGCAGCGCTGGCCGCCGACCTACTCACCCTCATCGAGCGCCCCGACCCTGCTTGGCACAACCAACGACTCTCTTGGCGGCCCGGACAGTTCAGCGTCACCACGGCATCGGCGGGCTGAAGCCGCCCCACAGGCGCTATCACAGCACATCGCTAATACAGCCTCCTGTGGAGCGGGTTTTGGCCCGCCAAGCACATCACAACCACCTAGCATCCCAATGCGGATAATCACCCAATCGTGTCGCCAATCCCGCACGCAATGGATTAGCCACGATATAGCGCGCAACATCGGCCAAATCCTCTTCCCGACGCAAGGCGTGATCATAGAATCCACGCTGCCACACACGGCCGCGCCGTCCTAAAGAACGATTAATGCCGCGCGCGCTCACCCCTTTAAATTCGCCCATCACACGCGACAGGTCACGCCCATCGCCCAAGCTAAATAACCAATGCACATGATCTGGCATCACCACCCACGCCAGACTGTCCAACGCACCCAAAACCGCTATGTTGCGCATAGAGCACACCAGCTCGCGCGCCAATGAGAAATCGTTAAAGATCGCCCAGCGCCCAGCCGTGGTGCACACCACATGATAGATACGCCCCGACTCAGAATAACGACCCCAGCGTAATGCGTCATAGGTCAATGGACAGCCCCTTTATCATCACAACGACGGCGGGCTGAAGCCCGCCCCACACGAGAAATCACAGCACATCGCTAATACAGCCCGCTGTGGGGCGGGCTTTAGCCCGCCAAACACGAGAGATCACAGCACATCGCTAATACAGCCCGCCAACCGCCCTACAACGCGCGCAGGAAATCGAGCGCTTCGTTCAGATGCGCGACGCCGTGGAGCTTCACGCCAGCGATCTTTTGCTTGGGCATATTGGCCTTAGGCAACACGATCTCGGTAAACCCCAGTTTGATGGCCTCTTTGAGCCGCTCTTGGCCGCGTTGCACAGGGCGTATCTCGCCGCTCAGACCGACCTCGCCAAAGACGGCGAGGTGATGCGGGATGACCTTGCTGCGCAACGACGAGACGATGCACAACACGATCACCAAGTCAGCCGCCGGCTCTAACACGCGCACGCCACCGACCGCGTTGACGAAGACATCTTGGTCATAACAGGCGATGCCGCCGTGTCGGTGCAAGACCGCCAGCAACATCGCCAAACGATTTTGATCCAAGCCCACCGTCAGCCGCCGTGCGCTGGGCGTGTGCGCGGTATCGACCAAGGCCTGAATCTCCACCAACAAGGGCCGCGTGCCCTCGGTCGCCACCACCACGCACGAACCCGACACCTCGCGCTCGCTACGGTTCAAGAACAAGGCCGAGGGGTTGTTGACCGGTTTGAGACCCTTTTCGGTCATCGCGAACACGCCCAGCTCATTGACCGCGCCGAAGCGATTTTTGAACGCCCGCACCAAACGGAAACTCGACCCCGAATCGCCCTCGAAATAGAGCACCGTATCAACAATGTGTTCCAACACGCGCGGCCCGGCCAGCGTGCCCTCTTTCGTCACATGGCCGACCAAGATCAGCGTCGTGCCGCTGCGTTTGGCATAACGCGTCAAGGCCTGCGCACATTCGCGCACCTGTGCCACCGAGCCAGGCGCGGAGGTTAGTTGTTCCGTGTACACCGTCTGGATCGAGTCAATCACCGCGATGGCGGGTTTTTCAGTATCCAGCGTCGCCAACACCGTCTCCAGCCGCGTTTCCGGCAACAACGGCATATCGGTGTCGCCCAGCTCCAGCCGTTGCGCGCGCAAGGCAATCTGCTGCGCCGACTCTTCACCGCTGACATAAAGCACCTTGTGCGCCGCCGCCAGACTGGCCAAGGCCTGCAACAGCAAGGTCGATTTACCAATGCCCGGATCGCCGCCCAATAAGACCACACCGCCGGGGACGAGGCCGCCGCCCAAGACGCGATCAAACTCCGACGAGCCGGTCGCGATACGCGGCAACACCGCAATATCCACCCTCACCAAGCGCGTCAACGCCCCCGTGCCCGCCAGACTGGCATGACGCGTCGAGGCCGACTTGGCCTCAATCACCTGTTCCGTTAGCGTGTTCCAATCCAGACAATGTGGACACTGGCCCTGCCACTTTTGCGTCTGCCCACCACACGCGTTGCAGACGAAAACCGTTTTGTCTTTAGCCATTGTATTTACCCATGATCCACCTCAATCAACTCCAGCGCATTGCCATCCGGGTCGCGCACGAACAGGGCGTTGCGACCCGACTGGCTCACGGTGTAGGGGATGGCCAACGCGTCAAGGCGGACACGCAACTCGGCCCAGCCCACAACGCCGATCGCCGTATGCCGATCACGGCCGCCGTGTGCCGGTCGCCCCGTCACCGGGTCCGGGTTGGCTACCACCAACAGATGGATCGCACCCTGCCCCAGCGCATACCACACGCCGTCAAACGACATCGCCGGACGCGCCGCATCGGGCACGAGGCCCAACAGACCTTCATAAAAACGCCGCGCGCGGGGCAGGTCAGCCACCAGCAAGGACGCATGCAAGACCTCAGTGAACCGTATCATGCGTCACCCCGCTCGCCGTCACCAGGGTCGCCGCGAGGATCATCGCACCGCCGATCCATTCGCGCAGCTCAATCACCTCGTCCGCCCACCACACGCCCGTCACCGCGACCACAATCAACTCAAAGAGCAAGATCACGATGACGCGGTTGGGACTGATGCGCGCCAGACCAAACTGCACCGCGTGCGTCGCCACAAACAGCGTCACCGCGATCAAGCCTATCCACGCCCACAGATCGGGGATCGCCGCCAGGCTCGCCGCTGCCGTGGGTAGACTCAGCTCATACAGCGCGATCGGTGCCGACACGGTCAAGACCCCCACGAAGATCCACAGGCTACGCACCCCCTCCGGCACCACGGCCAGTTTCCGACTCAAGATATTCGCCACCGCAAACCCCATCCCCGAGGCCAGACCCAACCATTCGCCCGTGTTCATCGGCAAGGGAGGGCCGTGACCAACATCGAGCATCACCCACGCCCCGGCCAAGGCCAAGAAAAGCACCGCATAGCCGCGCCGATCCGGCACCTCGCCCAGCCACCCCCACGCCAACAGCAGCGTCCACACCGGTGCGAGGTAAAACAACAACATCACACGCAGGATCTCGCCGTTTAACACCGCTAAGACATACGACAGATTCGTCCAGCCCGTCGCCAAGGCCAGAAACAGCAGCCCCCGCCACAGGTGTCGCCATTCCCCGCTACGCCGTCCATTGAGCCACCACAAGAGCAATAGGCCCGGCAGATAGGTCAGGATCGAGGCCAAGCCACCACCGAGGCCCCCCGCATTAAGCACGCGATAAGGATACCAAACCGCGCCCCACGCCGTCGCGGCGACGAGGATGGCGAAGACAGGAAGGAGGCGAGGGGTAAAATAAAGGGCTCGCATCCTATCCCCCCGCATCCGCTAACGCGGCATACACCGCGCTATACAAGGCCAACAAGATCGACAATGGCGCGGCTGAGGGCAAAAAATACAACGCCGTCGCCGCCGCATGATTTTGCAAACCATTACGAAAAAACAGCCGCAGCGCCGCTGCGCCATCGTCCCGCACGCAGCTCACCTCATGAAAAATCTCCCATGTCATCCGCATCCATCCGCATCCATCCACATCCAAAACCCCAGCATAGTAACGCCATTTAGCGTCAATACACGGACACCCACTGCATCGAACGCTATAATGCGCCGATTCTCATCGTAGCCTTGTGTTACCTGCCGTGAACCCACGCCTAGACCCACTCCAACCCTATCCGTTTCAAAAGCTGCGCACCCTGTTTGAAGGGGTGACGGCGGCGGATAAATCCCCCATCAACCTGTCGATCGGCGAGCCTAAACACGCCACGCCGGCCTTGATCCGTGACGCCTTGGTGGCCAACCTCGGCGGGCTATCAAACTACCCGCTCACCGCCGGCAGCGACGCGCTGCGCAGCGCGATCGCCGCGTGGATAGCCCGTCGTTACGGCGTCACGCTCGATGCGGCGACCCAAGTTCTGCCCGTCAACGGTAGCCGCGAGGCCTTGTTCGCCTTTGTACAGGCCGCGGTCAACCCCAAGAAACATGTCAAACGAGTGGTCTCACCCAACCCGTTTTATCAGATCTACGAAGGCGCGGCGTTGTTGGCCGGGGCCACGCCCTATTTTCTCAACACCCTGCCCGACGACGATTTCCGCCTGCCGCTCGCCGCCGTTCCGGCCGAGGTTTGGGTCGATACCGAGGTCATGTTCGTCTGCTCACCCGGCAACCCGACCGGTAAGGTTTTGTCACTGGACGACTGGCGCGCGATCTTCGCCCTCGCCGACCAATACGGTTTTATCATCGCCTCCGACGAGTGTTACTCCGAGATCTATTTCGACCAACCGCCGTTAGGCGCGCTGACCGCCGCACACCAGCTCGGCCGCGACCTTGATCGCCTCGTGGTCTTCAACAGTCTCTCGAAACGCTCCAATGTCCCCGGCCTGCGTTCCGGCTTCGTCGCAGGCGATGCCGCCCTCATCAAGGCCTTTCTGCTCTATCGCACCTACCACGGTTGCGCGATGAGCCCGCCCACACAGGCCGCCTCCATCGCCGCGTGGACGGACGAGGCGCATGTCATCGAAAACCGTCGCCTCTACCGCGAAAAGTTCGTCGCCGTCATGCCGCTACTCGCTGAGGTCTTAGCGTTTAACGCCCCCGATGCCGCATTTTACCTCTGGGCACGCGTCCCGGATGGCGATGACGCACACTTCACCCGCGAGCTCTACCGGCAACACCATGTCACCGTCCTACCCGGCAGCACCCTCGCCCGCGAGGCCGCTGGCGTCAACCCCGGCGCGGGCTTCATCCGTCTCGCCCTCGTCGAACCGCTAGATGCCTGTATTGAGGCCGCCGAACGCATCCGTATCTTCAGCCGCAGCCTCTGACACCATGGCGCCGGCGCCGGTGAATGTCGGCTAATCTCCATCCTACTTTTACGAAAGGAAACACCCCATGCAAAACCTCCAAGCCATCATCGAAGCCGCCTTTGAACGGCGCGCCGAGATCACCCCGCGCAACGCCGAACCTAAGGTCAAAGACGCTGTCATGACCGTCCTCGACCTCCTCGATAAAGGCGAACTACGCGTCGCCGAACGCGTCGAAGGGCAAGAATGGGTCACCCACCAGTGGATCAAAAAAGCGGTTTTATTGTCCTTCCGCCTCGAAGACAACCAGTTCATCAAGGGCGGCTTTACCAACTATTACGACAAGGTGCCGTCCAAGTTTGCCGACTACAACTCGCGCGATTTCCGCGAAGGCGGCTTCCGAGTGGTCCCGCCAGCCGCCGCTAGGCGGGGTTCGTACATCGCCAAAAATGTCGTCTTGATGCCGTCTTATGTCAACATCGGCGCCTATGTCGATGAAGGCACAATGGTCGACACCTGGGCCACGGTCGGCTCCTGCGCCCAGATCGGCAAGAATGTGCATTTGAGCGGCGGCGTCGGCATCGGTGGCGTGTTAGAACCGGTCCAAGCCGGCCCCACCATCATCGGCGATAACTGCTTCATCGGCGCCCGTTCCGAGGTCGTCGAAGGCGTCGTGGTCGAAGACGGCGCGGTCATCTCAATGGGCGTGTACATCGGCCAATCGACCCGCATCTATGACCGCGAGACCGGTACCGTCACCTATGGCCGCATCCCCGCCGGCTCCGTCGTGGTCAGCGGTAACCTACCCTCCGCCGATGGAAAATACAGCCTCTACTGCGCCGTCATCGTCAAAAAGGTCGACGCCAAGACGCTGTCCAAGGTTGGCATCAACGAGTTGCTGCGCGGGATCTAAGTAGAAGCGGGCGAGACGCCCGCGTTTCATCCCGATCAAGACGGCGTGCGGATCCCCAGCGCGGCCCAGCCGGCGTGACCGAGCCTCTCGAGCGTCTCGATGTTGCGCTCGTAGATCGCCTCGGGGTTGGGATAGGCTGCCACGGCCCGCGCCAAGCTGGCCTCGCGGATCAGGTGCCAGATCGGAAACGGGGCGCGATTGGTGTAGTTGCTAATCGCGTCCGGCTCCGTCCCCTCAAACTGAAACTGCGGGTGAAAGCTGGCGATCTGCAACACGCCGTCGAGGTCGTGTTCAATGACCGCCTCTTCCGCCACGGCGGTGAGGTCGTTAAAGTCGAGAAAATCCTGCAACAGATGCGGGATGATGAGCAAGGTGGTGTCGATCTTTTCCGGATCGGCCGCCGCCAGCAGCTCGAGTTCAGTGTCCAATTCTTCGAGCAAGGCATCGAGGTGACGCGCGTGACTGACCACATAGCGCACCTGCTCTTTGATATACACAGACTTCGCAAATGGGCACAGATTAAGCCCGATGACCGCCTTTTCGAGCCAATCGCGGGCAATCGAAACAACATTCGCAACAACGACTTCCTGATTCATAGACCACCTCACACATCCAATAACAGTCGCGCCGGGTCTTCAAGCGCCTCTTTGACGCTAACCAAAAAACTCACCGCGTCACGACCGTCGATGCTGCGATGATCGTAGGACACGGCCATATACATCATCGGCCGGATAACGACTTGGCCCGCCTCGGCCACCGGTCGGTCTTGAATCTTGTGCAGCCCCAGCACCGCCGATTGCGGCGGATTGAGGATGGGCGTGGATAACAAGGAGCCAAAGACGCCCCCGTTGGAGACGGTAAAGGTACCGCCCTCCAATTCGTCGATCTTTAGTTGTAAGGCGTTGGCGCGTTTAGCAAAATCTGCGATACGCCGTTCGATCTCGGCGAGGCTCAAGGTCTCGGCAGCGCGCAAGATGGGGACGACGAGGCCACGCTCAGAACTGACCGCTACCCCGATATCGCAATAGTCTTGATAGACGATATCGCGACCATCGATACGCGCATTGATAATGGGAAACTGTTTTAAGGCGTGGCAGACCGCCTTGACGAAGAAGGACGACATACCGAGCTTCACGCCATGTTCGGCCTGAAAGCTGTCCTTATATTTTTGTCTGATCGCCTGCACCGGCTGCATGTTGACCTCGTTGAAGGTGGTCAAGATCGCGGCGGTGTTTTGCGCCTCCTTGAGCCGCTCCGCGATGCGCAGGCGCAGGCGGCTCATGGGGACGCGGCGCTCGCCACGCGGCCCCCGTGGCGTATCCAACGGGGCCGAGCGCGCGGCGGGAACGACAGGGGATGGCGCAGGATCCTTAGCGTGGCGGCGTTGCGAGGGGGGTAAGAAGGCCGTTGGCGCAGGGGCATGGGCCGAGGCCGTAGCGACCGGGGGCGCTGCCAAAACAGGGGCTGGCGCGGCAGACGCGGTCACGGTCGGGGTCCTGCGCTGTAGCACGCCATCTAGGCGTGCGATGACCTGTCCGACCACGACCTCGCCGCCCTCGGGCACGACGATCTCGCTCAAGACCCCCGCCGCCGGGGCGCCAATCTCCAGCACCACCTTATCGGTCTCCAGATCAACGAGGATCTCGTCACGGGCGACCGTTTCACCGACGGCCTTACGCCACGCCAGCAGGCGGCCACCGCTCACGGATTCGGAGAGTTCTGGAACCTTGATTTCGATCATCGCCTTGTCCTCGACTAACGGGCTAAAACCCGCCCCACATCTATATCACGGCGGACATCAACCAAAGAAGCCCTTCACCTTATCCATAAAGCCTTGCGCCTTTGGGTTATGCTTCTCGGTCGCACTACAGCAGATAGTATCAAATTCCCGCAACAATTCCTGCTGTCGCTCCGTTAAATGCACCGGCGTTTCCAGCACGACATGACAGAATAGGTCGCCCGGCTGACTATCGCGCACGCCCTTGATCCCCTTGCCGCGCAGGCGGAAGACCTTGCCTGTTTGCGTCTCGTGCGGGATCTTGAGCACGGCCTGACCGTCCAGCGTGGGGATCTTGATCTCGCCACCCAAGGCCGCAGTCCCAAACGAGATCGGCATCTCGCAATGCAGGTGGCCGCCCTCACGGGTAAATACGGAGTGCGCCTTGAGATGCACCTGCACATAGAGATCGCCCGCCGGGCCGCCGTGTACACCGGCCTCGCCCTCGCCCGCCAAACGGATGCGATCGCCCTCGTCCACCCCCGCCGGGATGCGCACCGACAAGGTCTTGTGTTGTTTGACCCGACCCTCGCCGTGGCAATGGCCGCACGGATCGGTGATCATTTTTCCGGTGCCATGACAGCGCGGACAGGCCTGTTGTACCGAGAAGAAGCCCTGTTGCATCCGCACCTGACCATGACCCTGACAGGTCTGACATGTGACCGGCTTAGAACCCGGCTTGGCCCCCGACCCCTTGCACGGCTCGCACGCGACCATGACCGGGATGCGGATCTTGGTCTCGGTACCGCGCGCCGCCTCTTCCAACGACAGATCCAAGTTGTAGCGCAAGTCCGCGCCCCGATAGACTTGATGACCACCGCCACCCTGACGACCTTGACCGAAGAGGTCGCCAAAGATGTCCGAGAAGGCATCGCCAAAACCCGCTCCGGCAGCACCGCCGCCCCCCTGACCTTGGTTCAGACCGGCATGACCATACTGGTCATACGCGCCGCGTTTACCCACATCGGACAACACATCGTAGGCCTCTTTGACCTCTTTGAACTTCTCCTCCGCCGCCGCCTTGGCAGCCGCATCACCCTGATTACGATCGGGGTGATGCTTCATGGCGGCCTTCTTGAAGGCCTTTTTGATCTCCTCTTCAGAGGCCCCTTTATGGAGACCGAGGACTTCGTAGTAATCGCGTTTTGGCATGGCAGTATTAGCAGAATAAAAACAACAAGGCTAAGCCCACCGCTGCGGTGGGCTTAGCCGATCAGTAAAACAGTGCAGGACAGAAGATTACTTCTTATCCTTAACCTCTTCAAACTCGGCATCGACGATATCATCGTCTTTCTTGCCGTCCGTGGCGCAACTTCCGTCCGGGCCACAATCACCACAGCCGCCCGCGCCGCCCGCCGTTTGTTGCTCGGCATACAGTTGCTCGGCCAGTTTATGGCTGGCCTCAGACAAGGCTGCGGTCTTGGCCTCGATCTCGTCCTTATCGCCCACCTTGATCGCCTTTTCAGCGTCTTCGATGGCCGCTTCAATCTTGGCCTTGTCGTCGGCCGAGACCTTGTCGCCACCATCCTTGATCGCCTTCTTCGCGCTGTGGATCAGGCTATCGCACTGATTGCGCGCGGTCGCCAACTCAAACGCCTTATGGTCTTCCGCCGCGTTGAGTTCAGCGTCTTGCACCATCTTCTTGATCTCGTCCTCAGACAGACCCGAGTTCGCCTTGATGGTGATCTTCGCCTCTTTACCCGTGCCCTTATCCTTGGCCGAGACATGCAGGATGCCGTTGGCGTCGATATCAAACGAGACCTCGATCTGCGGCATACCGCGCGGTGCCGGCGGGATGTCGGTCAGGTTAAACTGACCGAGGCTCTTATTACCGGCCGACATCTCGCGCTCACCTTGCAGGACATGGATGGTCACCGCGTTTTGATTGTCGTCTGCGGTCGAGAAGGTCTGGCTGGCGCGGGTCGGGATAGTCGTGTTTTTAACCACCAACTTGGTCATCACGCTGCCCATGGTCTCGATGCCAAGCGACAACGGGGTCACATCGAGCAACAACACATCCTTCACATCGCCTCGCAACACGCCACCTTGGATAGCCGCGCCGACAGCGACCGCCTCGTCCGGGTTGACATCCTTACGCGGCTCTTTGCCGAAGAACTCTTTGACCTTTTCTTGAACCTTGGGCATCCGCGTCTGGCCGCCGACCAAGATCACATCGTCGATGTCCGATATCTTGACGCCGGCATCCTTGATCGCGATCTTGCACGGCGCGATCGTGCGCTCGACCAGATCGTCCACCAAGGATTCAAACTTGGCGCGGGTCAGTTTCAATACCAAGTGTTTCGGGCCGGACGCATCTGCCGTGATGTAGGGCAGATTGATCTCGGTCTGGGTCGTTGACGACAGCTCGATCTTGGCCTTTTCAGCCGCATCTTTCAGCCGTTGCAGGGCCAGCACATCGGCCTTCAGGTTCACGCCCTGTTCTTTCTTGAACTCGTCGATGATGTAATCAATCAGGCGTTGGTCAAAGTCCTCGCCGCCCAAGAAGGTGTCGCCGTTGGTGGACAACACCTCGAATTGATGCTCGCCGTCGATCTCGTTGATCTCGATGATGGAGACATCGAAGGTGCCGCCGCCCAAGTCGAACACGGCGATCTTGCGGTCGCCCTCTTTTTTATCCATACCAAAGGCCAACGCGGCCGCGGTCGGCTCGTTGATGATGCGCTTGACATCCAAACCGGCGATGCGACCGGCGTCCTTGGTGGCCTGTCGTTGGCTGTCGTTGAAATAGGCCGGCACGGTAATAACCGCCTCGGTGACCTCTTCGCCGAGGTAATCTTCAGCGGTCTTCTTCATCTTGCGCAAGACCTCAGCGGACACCTGCGGCGGCGCCATCTTCTTGTCGCGCACCTCGACCCACGCGTCGCCGTTGTCGGCGCGGCCAATCTTGTACGGCATCAGATCGATGTCCTTTTGCACCTCTTTTTCTTCGAAGCGACGGCCAATCAGACGCTTGACGGCGTAGAGCGTGTTGCGCGGATTGGTCACCGCTTGGCGTTTAGCCGGTGCGCCGCAGAGGATCTCGCCATCTTCTGCGTAGCCGACGACGGACGGCGTGGTGCGGGTACCTTCTGCGTTTTCAATGACCTTCGCCACGCCGCCTTCCATGACGGCGACGCAGGAGTTGGTGGTGCCGAGGTCAATACCGATAATCTTGCCCATGTTGATTCCTTAATAAGTGTTCAGAGTGCCCCCGATGTGGGGATAGGTTTTAGGTTTTCAAGTGTGTGAGATGCAGCAGACACACTAAGCGGCCGGTTTGACCACCATCACCATGGCCGGACGCAAGACGCGACCGTTCAACAGATAGCCCTTTTGCAGGATGCTGGCGACCGTATTAGGCTCGCCCTCGGTCTCGACCATGCCGATCGCCTGATGCTGATTCGGATCGAACTTCACCCCGACCGCGCCCGCCTCGACCACCTGATGCCGATCAAAGACGCCCGTCAACTGCTTCAGCGTGACCTCCACGCCCTCTTTCATGGTTTCAAGGGTGGCGGTCTCCAGCGCGGCCAAGGCTGCTTCGAGGCTGTCCTTCACCGCCAGCAGATCGCCGGCAAAGCGTTCAGCAGCAAACTTGCGCGCCTTGTCGGCCTCTTCTGCACCCCGACGACGGACATTGTCCACCTCAGCCTTGGCGCGTAACCACGCGTCGTGGTGCTCTTCAGCGCGTAGCTCGGATTGGCGCAGCAGTTCCGCTAAGCTAGGCAGGGTTTCGATCTCTGGATGCACCGTTGCGGCGGCATCCAGACTCGGGTCTTCCGAAGTTCCAGCGGGGATGTGTTCTTGATCAGACATAGGTTTCTCCATAAACCTGCCCCAAATGGTGCGCTTAGGCCGCGTTTCAAGAGGGGGATATTAAAAATGAGGGGCTCCGTTAAACGACCAACACAGCGACCGACACAGCGGCCGACACGGTAACAATCTGATCTAGGCACACGCGCTGACGCACCTCGGCACAGACAAACTCCAGCCACTCGGCCGCCGCGCGGGTGTAGATATCAACGGGAAGCACCTCCTCACAGCGGCGCACACCGTCTTCCAACCATTCCAGCGATAGACGGCGCCGTTGCATAATGGCCAACTCTAGCCGCGTATGCAGTTCGCAACTCACCGGCTGATAGGTCGTCATCAGTGCAGGCGCGGTGTGGTCCACGGTTTGAGGCTAGTGCCAATCGCCACGCCTAATTGGCGTGTGAGACGGTCGGCGAGGTCTTCTGGTTGCGTGTAGTCGACAATCTCTTCGGCCTTGACGACCTCGCGGGCGACAAACTCAAGCGAGCCCAGACCATCCGCCAGACCGAGTTTTATGCTGCTGGCGCCATGCCAAATGAGGCCGGAGAAGACCCCGGGCTGTGCTTTGAGGCGTTTACCGCGCCCTTCGCGCACCGCGTCTATGAATTGCGTGTGGGCCTCGGCGAGCAATTGGCGGGCGTGTTGCTCTTCCGTGGCGTCGCGCGGCGAAAAGGGGTCGAGAAAGCCCTTGCTCTCACCCGCCGTCAACAGTCGTCGCTCGACGCCGACCTTTTTCATCACCTCGGTGAAGCCAAAGCCGTCCATCAAGACGCCAATCGAGCCGACCAAGGAGGCCTTGTCGACGAAGATCTTGTCGGTCGCGGCGGCGATGTAATAGCCGCCCGAGGCGCAGATCTCATCGACCACGGTGTACACGGGGATGTTCGGATGTAGCGCACGCTGACGCCGGATCTCGTCGTAGATCTGCCCTGCGGCGACGGGCGAACCCCCGGGACTGTTGATGCGCAGGACCACGCCCTTGACCTGATGACCGTTGAAGGCCTCGTTAAGCGAGTAGATGACGGCATCCGCGACCACGCCCTCCTGACCACCAATCTCACCGTGGATCTCGATCAGGGCGGTGTGTGCGCCGTCCATACCACCCGGGTGTTGGTCGTCTCCCCACCAGCCTAGGAGGGTCAGCAGCAACACCGTAAAAAAGGCAAAACGCCACCAAAACCGCCCTCGCCGCTGACGCCGCAATTCGCCTAAGTAGGCATCCGCCAGTCGCTCTATCGTCTTGTCTTCCATCGTTTATCCGTTCATTTCTAGCCAATCGGCCAAGGCGGTCATTGTATCGACGATGGCCAGCGGCTGGCACGCGGCCAGTAATGCGACATCATGCGCCCCATAACTGACCCCGACGCTGGCCACGCCGGCGTTCAACGCCATCTGTAGGTCGTGGCTGGTGTCGCCTATCATCAAGGTCGTCTCGGGGCGACCACCCAGCTCGGCGATGATCTCCTCGATCATCGCCGGGTGCGGTTTAGAGAAGGTCTGATCAGCCGTACGCGACGCGCTGAACAAGGGCTCTAGCGCCGTATGTTGCATCGCCCGATCGAGTCCACGCCGGCTCTTGCCCGTCGCCACCGCCAAGGTGTGACCGCGCCCATGCAGACGGCGCAACAGCGCGTCGGCCCCGGCAAACAAGGGGATCGCGTCATCGCGGCCCAGATAATGATCGCGATAATGATCCGCCAGTTGTGGGTGATCGGCCTCCGGCAACTGGGGGAAAAGATGCAACAAAGCCTCGCCCAAACCGAGGCCGATGATATAACTTGCCTCATCGTCACTCGGTACGGACAGGTCCATCGCCCGCGCAGCATGTTGCAGACTGGCCACGATATGGCCGGCCGAATCCATCAGCGTGCCGTCCCAATCAAAGATTAACAGTTCGTATTTCACGGCGTATCCGGTTGAAGTTTTTTCAAGAAGGCGGCGAGCTCGTCAGGCAAGGGGGCAGTAAAGGCGAGGTCTTGGCGCGTCAACGGGTGCTTTAATGTCAGCCGCGCCGCGTGCAAGAACATGCGGCGTAGCCCCTGTATTTTCAAGTGGGTGTTTGCACTGGCCTCCGCATATTTTGTGTCCCCGGCAATGGCGTGACCCAAGGCCGCAAGATGGACGCGGATCTGATGTGTGCGGCCCGTCTTGAGTTCTGCTTCCAGAAGGCTAAACCCGGCGTAGCGTTGCTGCAGGCGAAAGATCGTATGTGCCCGCATCGCCTCGGGGTGATCGTCTTTGACTACCTCGACGCGTCGTTCTCCCTCGGCCGTTAAAAATTTGTGTAACGACAGGCGCACATGACGCACGGCATCGCGCCACCGCCCTGCGCCCAAGGCCAGGTAGGTCTTTTGCACCTCGCCGGCCTGCATCATACGGTGCAACTCGACCAAGGCCGAACGCCGACTGGCCAACATCAACAGGCCCGAGGTCTCGCGGTCGAGTCTATGCACCAGCTCCAGATAACGCAACTCGGGCAGCTCTTGGCGCAGTTGCTCGATCACCCCTAGGCTGATACCGCTGCCGCCATGAACCGCCCAACCGGCGGGTTTGTTGAGCACCAACATCGCCTCATCCCGATAAAGGATGTGCGGTAACAGGCTGCTGCCCACCGGCACCGTCACCGCAGTGGGCACTTCGGCCAAGCGCACCGGCGGGATGCGGATCTCGTCTTCGAGTTGCACCCGATAGTCTGGCCCTTTGCGACCCTTGTTCACGCGCACCTCACCATCGCGTATCATCCGATAGACGCGACTCTTAGGCACCCCTTTCAGGTTGCGAAACAAATAGTTATCCAATCGCTGCCCATCTTCCTCGGGGCCGATACGAACAAATTGCACGGTTTCTTTGCGTTCTGCCATCTTTACCTATATACTCAGGCGAGTTTTTGGCGTTTGCGAAGTCCATTAAAGGATCCATGTAAACACCTAAAAACACGCCGGTTAATCCCGCTCACCGGCTGGATCGTCGCCTTCCGCCCAAACTGGGTGATGCAGGCGCGTCGTAAAAGTAGCGATGTTAGCGTATTAGCAGTGTGTTCTGCACCCGAATACTGCAAACATAGTTGAGAGAGCTTGAGAACGCGTCGCGTGAACCCTGTTAGGTTTCGCTCCCCGGCACGGCCCGACTCATTCCTATGTAAGCAACAAGGATAACCCTACCCAATGACCGCGAGTAAACTGAGAGCTACGGCTTTCCTGACCACCGTCTAGTCCCCGATCATAATCGTCCACGCCTTTATCGGCGCGACGCGATGGATCGTGTAAGGTTTTCCCCGGGCGTTCGATCCTGCCTTAGGGGTATTTATGAAAAGAATGTTATTTAACGCGACGCAGGCGGAAGAACTCCGCGTCGCCATTGTCGATGGCCAACAACTGGTTGACCTCGACATAGAATCCGCCAACAAAGAGCAACGCAAAGGCAACATCTACAAGGCCGTCATCACCCGTGTCGAGCACAGCCTTGAGGCCTGTTTCGTCGATTACGGTGCCGAGCGACACGGCTTCCTCCCCTTCAAAGAGATCGCCCGTAGCGCCCTACCCGGAAACGCCACTGGCCCGATCAAAGACCAACTCAAAGAAGGTCTAGAACTCCTCGTTCAAGTCGAAAAAGACGAGCGCGGCAACAAGGGCGCGGCCCTCACCAACTACATCAGCCTCGCCGGTCGTTACCTCGTCCTGATGCCTAACAACCCACGCGGCGGCGGCGTGTCGCGCCGCATCGAGGGCGAAGACCGCAACGAACTACGCGACCTCTTGGCGCAACTCGAAGTCCCCGCCGGGGCCAGCCTCATCGCTCGCACCGCCGGCATCGGTCGCTCCATCGAAGAACTGCGTTGGGACTTGAACTACCTACTGCAACTCTGGTCGGCCATCGACGGTGCCTCGCAAGGGCAAAAAGGCGCCTTCCTGATCTATCAAGAATCCAGCCTCGTCATCCGCGCCATCCGTGATTATTTCACCGCTGATATCGGCGAATTGCTCATCGACATGCCGGCCATCCACGAGCAGGTACGCCAGTTCATGGCCCATGTCATGCCCAATTTGGTCAGCAAGGTCAAGCTCTACAGCGACAGCGTGCCGCTCTTCTCGCGTTTTCAGATCGAGCACCAGATCGAGACCGCCTATTCACGGCATGTCCCGTTGCCGTCGGGCGGTGCGCTGGTCATCGACCACACCGAGGCCTTGGTCTCGATCGATGTCAACTCCGCGCAAGCGACCAAAGGCACGGACATCGAGCACACCGCGCTCAACACCAACCTTGAGGCCGCCGACGAGGCCGCCCGCCAATTGCGCCTGCGCGACTTGGGCGGCTTGGTGGTGATCGACTTCATCGACATGGAAAGCGCGAAGAACCAACGCGCCGTCGAAGATCGTCTACGCGACGCCCTGCACGCCGACCGCGCCCGTATCCAAACCGGCAAGATCTCCCGCTTCGGCCTCTTAGAACTTTCGCGGCAACGCCTGCAACCCTCGCTCGGCGAGACCAGTCATGTCACCTGCCCGCGCTGCCTAGGCACCGGCCATGTGCGTAGCACCGAGTCCTTCGCCCTGCATCTGCTCCGCATGCTGCAAGAAGAATCGCTCAAAGAAAACACCGGCGCGTTGCACCTGCAAGCCCCAGTCGATGTCTGTACCTTCTTGCTCAACGAGAAGCGCACCGACATCCTCAACATCGAGGCGCGCGCCCGTATCGAGTTGATGCTGATCCCCAATCTGCATTTCGAGACCCCGCGCTACACCCTGACCCGCCTGCGCCACGAGCAACTCAACCAAGAAGGCGTCCTTCCGCCCAGCTATCAGATGATCGACGCACCGCAGGAAGAAAGCACCGAGGCTGACATCCTAGAGGCACGCAAGGTCGAGCGTGTACAACCGCTGGTCCAGGGCATCACGCCGTCGCAGCCCGCCCCCATGCCCGTTGCGCCCGTGGCTGCACCTGTCATCGCCATGCCCGCCAAACCCGGTCTCTTTAGCCGTGTCATGGGCTGGTTACGCGGCCTCGACACGCCCCCCGAGACCGTTGCGGCCTCCACCACAACACCCAACGCGCGTAGCGAAGGTCGTCGTGAGCGTGGTGACCGCCCCAACCGTTCAGAGCGCGGTGGTCGTGGTCGCGAGCGCAACGAGGGCCGCGGTGAGCGTGAAAACCGTAGCGATCGTAACGAACGCGGCAATCGCCAAGAGCGGACCGAGCGCAGCCCCGCTGAACCACGCGAGGCACGCACCAATGAACGCACTAACGAACGCACTGAGCGACCGCGTAACGAGCGCCGTCGCGAGCGTCCCAGTGCGCCCAGCACCCTGCCGAATGAAGCGATAAACGAGGCCACGCTCGAGGAGAACCTAACCCCAGCAACGGCCATCGACGCTGGACTAGAGACCGCCATTGAAAACACCCCAGGCGACACCCGCGAGCCGCGTGATCGTCGCGGTCGTCGGGGTGGCCGAGGTGGGCGTGGGCGTGGGGGCCGTGAAGGCAACCGTGAACCGCGCGCCATCATCGAATACGCCGGCAATGCAGCCCCCGTCGTCATTGAGATTAGCGCCAATTTCAGCGCAACCCCCGAGACGATGCCGCCTGCCGCCGTGATCGAATATGCACATGCGGAACATGCGGCTCAAGTCGCAACGCCGGTCGAGTCCAGCACCCCCGCCCCGACCACCATACCTGAAAAGGATACAGCGGTTACGATGGCGGCTGACGATGCCCGTGGCAACGCACGCGCACCGCGCCATCGCCGTGCGCGCCCCGCCGAGGCCGAGATGGTCATGGTGGAAACCAGTGCGGCCACGACCGACGCCGTCACCATCGAGACCGTCGATGCCGCGCCGGCACGCAACCCGCGCCGTCGCACCCGTCGCCCCCCGGATACGGCTAGCGAACTCGTGATGGTCGAAACCCACAACGAGTAATTAGCACCCAGCAAAGAGGCCGCCTATCAAGGCGGCCTCTTTGCTTCGCGCCCCTCTCAAGCCACGCGATTAGCGTGCCAAGCCCAAGGCCTCGCGCACATCGCGCATAGTCTCGCGGGCAAGGTCGCGAGCCTGCTCACAGCCGTCGGCGATAATGTTGCGGACATTGTCCGGGTCTTCGCTAAAGGCACGGGCGCGTTCTTGAATCGGCGCCAACTCGGCCAGCACCGCGTCGATGACCGGCTGTTTGCAATCCAGACAACCGATGCCCGCGCTGGTGCAACCCTCCCGCACCCAGTCCTTCAACGACGCATTGGAATAGATTTGGTGTAAGGCCCAGACCGGGCATTTTTCCGGCGTACCGGGGTCAGTGCGCCGCATCCGCGCGGGGTCTGTGGGCATGGTGCGAATCTTTTTAGTCACCTGATCCGGCGGCTCGCGCAGGGCGATGGTGTTGTGATACGACTTCGACATCTTCTGCCCGTCCAAGCCCGGCATCTTAGACGCGGCAGTCAACAAGGCCTGCGGCTCGGAGAGGATCATGCGACCGCCGCCTTCAAGATAACCGTACAGGCGCTCCTTGTCGCCCATCGCGAGGTTTTGCGTCGCAGCCAACAGGGCGCGGGCGGATTCCAAGGCCGCGTCGTCGCCCTGTTCTTGATAGCGGGTACGCAGATCCACATAGAGCCGCTCGCGCTTGCCGCCGAGCTTCTTCATCGCCGCCTTGGCCTTTTCTTCATAGCCCGTTTCGCGGCCATAGAGGTGGTTAAAACGCCTAGCAATCTCGCGCGAAAACTCGATGTGCGGCACTTGATCCTCGCCCACCGGCACGCGGTTGGCGCGATAGATCAGGATATCGGCCGCCTGCAACAAGGGGTAGCCCAAAAAGCCGTAGGTAGATAAGTCTTTTTCAGACAAGCGCTCTTGCTGATCTTTATAGGTCGGCATCCGTTCCAGCCAACCCAACGGCGTCATCATCGACAGCAACAGATGCAACTCGGCGTGCTCGATGACCTGCGACTGGATGAACAGCGTAGCGCGACTCGGGTCCACGCCCGCGGCCAGCCAGTCGATCACCATCTCCCATGTGCTCGCCTCGATGCTGCCCACATTATCGTAGTGCGTGGTTAATGCGTGCCAATCGGCGACGAAGAATAGGCACTCATATTCGTGCTGGAGCTGGATCCAGTTTTTCAGCACGCCATGATAATGGCCGAGGTGCAGGCCGCCCGTAGGGCGCATACCAGAGAGAACGCGATCTGTGTACATAGTCTGTCAGAGCAAGATAGAAAGAAGGTTCATCACCCCGGCGATACCGGGGTTGAGGATGAGGCTCAAGACCCCGGTCAGCATCAAGCCGATGAGGATGAAAAAGCCATAGGGTTCGATGCGCGCCAGCGGCATCGCCAGCGCATCCGGCAACAGGCCGACGGCGATGCGACCCCCGTCCAGCGGCGGCAAGGGCAGCAGGTTCAAGACCATGAGCACGGCGTTGATCAAGATGCCGCCCTCGGCCATCATCCGCAGCGGCAGGTTGTACGCGCCAAGATCGACACTGATGGCAAACTTTAAGATCAAGACCCAGAACACCGCCATGAGCAGATTGGCGCCCGGCCCGGCGGCGGCGACCCAGACCATATCCTGCCGTGGGTTGCGTAGACGACGAAAATCCACCGGCACGGGCTTCGCCCAACCAAACAAGATACCGCCCAAGAACAAGGCCAAGGCGGGGACTAGCAAGGTACCGATCGGGTCGATATGTTTTAGCGGGTTCAAGGTAATGCGCCCCTGTTGCTGGGCTGTCGTGTCGCCAAACTTTAAGGCTGCATAGCCATGCGCCGCCTCGTGCACGGTAATAGCGAAGATCACCGGCAGGGCGTAGATCGCAATCTTTTGTATCAGCGTGATGTCCATTATGCCAAGCCCACGCGTGTTGGATCACCATTGCCACGCCGCACCAACTCGGGTACGCCGCTGGTCAGATCGACCACGGTCGAAGGTTCGCCGCCGCAATAGCCCGCATCGATGACCAGATCAAGGCGCGCACCCACGCTATCGACGATCTCCTCTGGATCAAGCAAGGGCGTATCGAAACCGGGCAAGATCAGCGACATCGACAAAATAGGTTCGCCTAACTCGGCCAACAAGGCGTTGACGACGGCGTGATCGGGGACGCGGATGCCGATGCTACTGCGTTTAGGGTGCTGCAAGCGGCGCGGCACCTCGCGCGTCGCCTCGAGGATAAAGGTATAACACCCCGGTGTAGCGGCCCTGAGGATGCGATATTGGCCATTATCGACCCGTGCATAGGTAGCGATCTCGGACAGGTCGCGGCAGACCAAGGTGAAGTGGTGTTTGTCATCGACCCCACGCAAGGCGCGGATGCGATCCATGCCGTCTTTGTTGCCGATCATGCAGCCCAAGGCATAACAGGAATCGGTCGGATAGGCCATCACCCCGCCGCCGCGCAGGATGCGGGTCGCCTCCTTCATCAAGCGCAGTTGCGGGGTTTCGGGGTGGACAAAGAAGCGTTGCGACATGCTTAAACCCAGTCCTGCCAGATCGGCACACAGCGCGGCGGCAAGGCCTGCAAACGACCGAAGTCGCGCCCGCCCTCGCCGGGGGCATGAAAATCCGAACCCGTCGAGGCCTTGAGCCCAAAGGCAGCGGCATAGTCGGCAAACACCGGCACATGGCCCGTCGTGTGGCTGCCGCACACCACCTCAATCGCCGTGCCACCCAATGCGCGGAACTCGCCTAAGAGTTCGTTCATGCGAACGCGCCCCATATCGTAACGGCCGGGATGGGCGATGACCGCCTCACCACCCGCGCCGACAATCCAGCCCACCGCCTCGCTCAGCGAGGCCCATTCGTGTTTGACATAGCCCGGTTTGCCGGGGACTAGGAAGCGTTTAAACACCGACGGCATACTACCGACACGACCGCTGTTGACGAGGAAACGGGCAAAGTGGGTGCGGCCTATCATCTCCAGGTTGGTCGCATAAACCGCCGCACCCTCAAAAGCCGCGCCAATACCGACCGCCGCCAGCGAATCAGCCATCTTGCGGGCGCGCTCCACCCGACCGCTACGCACCGTCGCCAGGCCCGCCAGCAAGGGCGCGTTATCCGTATCCACATTCAAGCCCACGATATGCACCGTGCGCCCCAACCATGAAACCGAGATCTCCACCCCGTTGACCAAGCGAATCCCCGCCACCTGCGCGGCCGCCTGCGCCTCAGCCACGCCCTGCACCGTATCGTGATCGGTCAAGGCGAGCGCAGAGACCCCACGCGCGGCGGCACGGGCGACTAATTCATGCGGCGCAAGGACGCCGTCAGAGGCGGTAGAATGACTGTGGAGATCGAAAGACACGCGAGGCAAAACGAATCCGATACGATTCGCACTTGTTAAACAGTCGTCAATCATAGCAAAATGCGCCCCTCTACGCCGCATTACACCCTCATCTTTCTAGTGACCCATGAAAAAATTCCTCTTCGACCTCTTCCCCATCATCCTGTTCTTTGTCGCCTATCAAATCGCCCAAGGTCACCCACAGGCCGCGCAAGACAGCTTGCTATGGCTGGGCATCGTGCTTGATCCGGCGCAGAAACCCGGCGTATTCATCGCCACCTTGGTCGCCATCGTTGCCACCTTCGCCCAGATCGGCTGGCTAAAGCTACGCGGCAAAAAGATCGATGCCATGCTCTGGGTGTCCTTAGTGCTCATCGTCGTCTTCGGTAGCGCGACCCTCATCTTCCACAACGAGACCTTCATCAAATGGAAGCCGACCGTGTTGTATTGGGTCTTTGCCTTGGCACTCGCCTTGGCGCCGCGCCTTTCTGGGCGCAACCTGATCCAGTTGATGATGCAAGGCCAGTTGCAGCTCCCCGCCCCCGTGTGGACGCGCCTCAACCTCATGTGGGCCACCTTCTTCGCCTTCATGGGCGTGGCTAACGCCTGGGTTGCGAATAGTTTTGATACCGACACCTGGGTCACCTTCAAGATGTTCGGCACCTTGGGGTTGATGCTGGTCTTCGTCTTGGCGCAAGGGGTTTATCTCTCGCGCCATATGAAAGATCCAGCCTAAAGAAAGACCCCGCAGCCCCTTAAATCCGCTACAGTACGCCCCATGAACTACGCCATTATCGGTCACGATGTTGCAGACAGCCTTGCCCATAGACTCGCGGCTAGACCTGCCCACCTCGCCCGCCTCGAGACCTTGCAACGCGAAGGCCGTCTATTGCTCGCCGGCCCCTTTCCGGCCATCGACAGCATCGACCCCGGCCCCGCCGGTTTCACCGGTAGCCTCATCGTCGCCGAATTTTCTGATCTCGCTGCCGCCCAAGCCTGGGCCGAGGCCGATCCCTATCTCGCCGCCGGCATCTATGCCAGCGTCAGCGTTCAACCCTTTAAAAAAGTCCTGCCATGAGCCATACCGATAGCGATACCGTCACTGAAATGCGCCGCCGCCTAGCGACCCTCACCCCTGTTAGCCTAGAGATCATCGACGGTAGCGCGGCCCATGCCGGTCACGCCGGCGCGCGCTCGGGTGGCGGCCACTTCACCATGACTATCGTCTCGGCCGCCTTTGACGGTCTAGGCACCGTGGCACGCCATCGTGCCGTCTATGCCGCGCTGGGTGACCTGATGCAACAGGCCATCCACGCCCTCACCATCACCGCCCTTAGCCCCACGGAGTCTGCCGCATGAAAACCCTCATCCTAGTGACCGCCCTCGTAATGACAGGCACGGCCTATGCCGCCACACCGACTGTTGTGGCCGCCGCCACGCCTACGGCTGCAACCCCTATCGTAGCAACCCCTATCGCCCACCCCGTTGCCGTCGTCAACGGCGTGGCCATCCCAGCCACCCACGCCGCCCTCATCATGAGCGAGCAGGCACAACGCGGCAAACAACCCCCGCTTGCCGCCGTGCGCGACAAACTCATCGTCCTAGAAGTCCTCGCACAAGAGGCGCGTAAGCGCAAGATCGATCAAGACCCCGCCTTCCGTGCACGCGCGGAAGTCCTGTTACGCAACCTGCTCGCCGATGCCGTATTAGATGCCGAACTCACCGCCCACCCTGTCAAGGAGGCTGCGGTCAAGGCCGCCTACGACAGCCTCAAAGGCCAGCCGGGTAAAAACGAATACCATGCCACACACATCTTGGTTGCCGACGAAGCCCTCGCAAAATCCCTCCTCGCCGACCTAAAAAAGAAGAAACCCTTCGCCGCCCTCGCCAAGAAACACTCCAAGGACAGCGGCTCGGCCCAGCGCGGCGGCGATCTAGGCTGGATGGGCGCAGACGACCTCGTGCCCGAATTCGCCAAGGCCATGCAAACCCTGAAGCCCGGCCAACTGCTAGAGACCCCGGTCAAGACCCAATTCGGCTGGCACATCATCCGTCTCGAAGGCGTGCGCACCTTCAAGTTCCCCGAGTTCTCGGCCGTCCAAGAAAGCCTACACGAGCAGATGGCGCAACAACAAGTCAAACGCATCGTCGATCAGCTCCGCGCGGCGGCCAAGGTAGACTAAGCACATTCCGGGCGCATCATGCTATGATCGCGCCCGTTGCACCCCTTACCGAAAAAGCATCATGAATGAACGCGTAAACCTACAAGACCAATTCCTCAACGACCTACGCAAAGAACACGCCACCGTGTCGATGTTCCTCGTCAACGGCATCAAATTAGTGGGTCGCATCGAATCCTTCGATCAATACATGGTCTTGTTGCGCGGCCACGATGCCGCCTTGCAAGCCGTGTTCAAACATGCCATCTCCACCGTATCACCCTCCCGTCCGGGCGGCGAATACCCGAGCGGGCCTAGTGGTGGTGGCGCCGGAGGCAATGAACGCCGTTCACCCTACGGCCGCACGGGCGAACGTCCGGAGCGTAGCGACCGCTACAGCACCTCCCCCGCGCGTCACGAAGGGGCAGCAGAAGACACCCCCAGCCCCGCCGCAACTGAACGCCGCGCACCGGTGATTCGCTACAAATAAATTAAGGCCTAGTTAAACTAGGCCTTAATTTATTTGGCTCTATGCGATTCATAGTGGGTAACGATAGGACACGGCGCTCCAACGGCTTGCTTTGCGTAGGTATTCTATACGGAGCGCGGGCGTCTCGCCCGCATGCAGGCGGGACGCCTGCGCTCCTTTCTCAACCGAAACCTGGCGGGCTGAAGCCCGCCAACTCCCCCCTATCGTTACCCACTGTAAACCACATAGAGCCATTTATTTAGGTCTCCAAACACCACAAACCTGCGCCATAGTCGACCTTCGACCATGACGCGGGTACGGCATTAAAGCAGCTTCGGCGTCGTCCCCGGTTCCTCGTCGTCTTGCTCGGCGACGCGTTGCAGACTGGTCAACTTCTCACCCGCGCCGAGCGCGATCAGCGTCACGCCTTGCGTCGAACGGCCCAAGGAACGGATCTCGCTGACCCGGGTGCGGATGAGCACCCCGCCGTCGGTGATCATCATGATCTCGTCTTCCGGCTCGACCAGCGTCGCGGCGACCACCTTGCCGTTGCGGGCGGTGGTGGCGATCGCGATCACGCCCTGCCCGCCGCGCCCGTGTTGGCTGTAATCGCCGACCGGGGTGCGCTTGCCGTAGCCGTTTTCGGTCGCGGTCAACACTGATTGTTTTTCGTCGGTGGCGATCAACAAGGCGATGACGCTGGCCTTTTTGCCCAGCTTGATGCCGCGCACGCCGCGCGAGACGCGGCCCATGGAACGCACCTCACCCTCAGAGAAACGATTCGCCTTGCCTTCGTCCGAGAACAGCATCACAAATTGTTTGCCGTCGGTCAATGCGACGCCGACGAGGTGATCGCCTTCGTCGAGATTGACCGCGATGATGCCGGCCGTCCGTGGTCGCGAGAACTCAGAGAGCGGTGTTTTCTTGACCGTGCCCATGGCGGTGGCCATGAACACAAACTGGTCTTCGGCATAGGCCTTGACCGGCAGGATCGTCGTAACACTCTCGCCCTCTTCGACCTTGAGCAGGTTGACGATGGGCTTGCCGCGCGCGGTACGCGAGGCTTGCGGCACTTCATAGACCTTGAGCCAGAACAAACGACCGCGATCGGTGAAACACAAGATGGTGTCGTGGGTGTTAGCGATAAAGAGGTTGTCGATGAAATCCTCTTCCTTGGTCGGTGCGGCCTGTTTGCCACGCCCGCCACGCCGTTGGGTGCGGTATTCGTCCAGCGGCTGCGACTTGACATAACCCGAATGCGACAGCGTGACCACGACCTCTTCGGGCGCGATCAGGTCTTCGAGCGAGAAATCGGTGGCGTGAGCGATGATCTCGCTACGGCGCGCGTCGCCAAACTGTTTTTTGACCTCTTTGAGTTCTTCGCCAATGATCACGGTGACGCGATCCGGTTTACCCAAGATATCAAGCAGATCAGCGATACGCGTCATGACCTCACCATATTCGGTGAAGATCTTGTCTTGCTCCAACCCGGTCAGGCGTTGCAGACGCAGGTCCAAAATAGCCTGCGCTTGCGTGTCGGAGAGGTGATAACCATCGGCGTGCTGGCCCAGGCTGGCAGCCAGATCGAGCGGACGGAAGGCGTCCAAGGCCGGGCCTGTTGCGTCGCCCGCCGCCCGTTGCAGCATATCGCTGACCAATTGCGAACGCCACGCACGCGCCAGCAGACCGGTCTTCGCGTCGGCCGGTGTTGCGGCAGATTTGATCAACGCGATGATCTCGTCCACATTGGCCAGCGCAACCGCAAGGCCTTCTAAGACATGGCCACGCTCGCGCGCCTTTTTGAGTTCAAACTGGGTGCGCCGGGTGATGACCTCGCGCCGATGCCGCAGGAAGGCCTCGATGATCTGTTTCAGATTCAGCAGTCGCGGTTGACCATCGACGATGGCCACCATGTTCATGCCGAAGGTGTCCTGCATCTGCGTCTCTTTGTAGAGCTTGTTCAAGATGACCTCGGCCATCTCGCCGCGTTTCAGTTCAACCACCATGCGCATACCGGATTTATCCGATTCGTCGCGCAGCTCGGAGATCCCCTCTAGGCGTTTTTCTTTGACCAGCTCGCCGATCTTGATCAACAGATTCGCCTTGTTGACCTGATACGGCAGCTCATCGACGATGATCGCCTGACGACCGCCGCTGATGTCTTCAAAGTGACAACGGGCACGCATCACCACACGGCCACGGCCAGTGCGGTAACCGTCACGCACCCCGTTGAGGCCGTAGATGAAACCCGCGGTCGGAAAGTCCGGGGCGGGGATGATCTCGATGAGTTCGTCGATACTGATCTGCGGATTTTTGAGGGTCGCCAGGCAGGCGTTGACCACCTCGGTCAGGTTATGCGGCGGGATATTGGTCGCCATGCCCACCGCGATGCCGGTCGAGCCGTTGATGAGCAGGTTAGGAACCTTGGTCGGCAGGATCAGCGGTTCGTGTTCTGAGCCGTCGTAGTTGGGGCCAAAATCGACCGTCTCTTTGTCTAGATCGGCGAGCAGCTCGTGCGCGATCTTGGACATGCGAATCTCGGTGTAACGCATCGCGGCGGCGTTATCGCCATCGACCGAACCGAAGTTACCTTGGCCATCGACTAGCATGTAACGCAGGGAAAAATTTTGCGCCATGCGCACGATGGTGTCGTACACCGCCGTGTCGCCGTGCGGGTGATATTTACCGATCACATCGCCGACGATACGCGCCGACTTTTTGTAGGCGCGGTTCCAGTCGTTGGACAGCTCGTGCATGGCAAACAACACCCGCCGATGCACCGGTTTCAGGCCATCGCGCACATCGGGCAATGCCCGACCGACGATCACGCTCATGGCGTAATCGAGATAGGAATGACGCATCTCGTCTTCGATACTGATCGGCAGGGTTTCTTTGGCGAAGGATTCCATCGGTGCTTCCGGGATGATTGCTAGGGTTATAAAAAGCCGCGCTAGATAACTCTAGTGCGGGCGCGCGTGATTTTACCACGACTCGCCACCCCGACTATGTTATTTATCCTTGCCAAGTCCTCTATGCGCCGCATAGGATGCGATCCATGCATACCCCTATCCCCGCCGACCTGCGTCTAGACCCGCAATGGATTATCCCCGTCGAACCCGCCTTACAGGTCTTGGAGGCGCACGCCCTCATTGTGCGTGACGGGCGTATCTTCGATATCCTGCCCGACCATGAGGCCGACAGCCGCTATCAGCCCGCCGAACATCGCCGCCTGCCCGGTCACGCCATCATCCCCGGCCTCATCAATCTGCACACCCACGCAGCCATGGCACTACTCCGCGGTTACGCCGACGACCGCTCGCTGATGGACTGGCTACAAAACCATATCTGGCCGACCGAGAAACGCTGGCTCAGCCCAGACTTTGTCGCCGACGGTACACGCCTCGCCTGTCTAGAGATGCTAGAAGGCGGCATCACCTGTTTCAACGACATGTATCTCTTCCCCGAGGCCAGCATCGAGGTCGCCATAGAAGCGCGACAACGCATCGTCAGCGGCCTCATCGTGCTGGATTTTCCGACAGCATGGGCGGCCGATACAGACGCCTATCTACAACAAGGCCTAGCCCTGCGCGACCGTTGGCGGGAACATCCGCTGGTCAACTTTTGTCTCGCGCCGCACGCGCCCTACTCGGTGAGCGACCGCAGCTTTGAGAAGGTCGCCACCTACAGCGACCAACTCGACCTGCCCATCCATTGCCATTGCCACGAGACCCTAGACGAGATCACGCAAAGCCTACAACAACACGGCGTGCGCCCCTTAGAACGCCTGCGTCGCCTAGGCCTCTTAGGGCCGCAATTCATCGCCGTCCACAGCGTACACCTCAATAACGAAGAACAGGCCATGCTCGCCGAACAGGGCGTCTCGGTTGCACACTGTCCCAGTTCCAACCTCAAACTCGCCAGCGGCATCGCGCCGGTGACCGCTTTACAGGCGCAGGGCGTAACGATCGGTTTAGGCACCGACGGCGCCGCCAGCAATAACCGCCTCGACCTCTGGCAAGAGATGCGTCTCGCCGCGTTGCTCGCCAAAGGCGCAAGCGGTCAAGCCGACGCCCTCCCCGCCTATCAAGCCTTAGCGATGGCCACGATCAACGGCGCGCGCGCCTTGGGGATGGATGCGCAGATCGGCTCCCTCGTGATCGGCAAACAGGCCGACCTCGTCGCAGTGGACCTCTCCGGCCCCGAGAATCAACCCTGCTTCGACCCCATCGCCCAGCTCGTCTACAGCGCGGGACGCGAACATGTCAGCGCGGTCTGGATTGCCGGACGCGCCGTCGTCGACGGGCATCGTTGCCAGACCCTAGACCGCGACGCCATCCTCGCCCGCAGCCACTATTGGCGCGAACGATTACAACGACACTAATTACGCGCTCACGCTCAGCCCAAGGACATCGCGCTCGGTTAAAATAGCGGGATTCCCCCATTCACCTACCCTGCTAGGAATCCTCGTGAGCCCGATTCAAACCCATATCCAGATCCCCGCCCACGGCAGTCGCATCACCGTCAACGCCGATCACAGCCTCAATGTCCCCGCCCGTCCCATCATCCCGTTTATCGAGGGCGACGGCACCGGCGTCGATATCACCCCGGTGATGCGCAAGGTGCTCGATGCGGCCGTGGCAAAGGCCTACGCGGGCCAACGCCAGATCGAATGGATGGAGATCTACGCTGGCGAAAAGGCGCTCACGGTCTATGGCAACGACACCTGGATGCCGGACGAAACCGTGCAAGCCGCACGCGACTTCGTCATCTCCATCAAGGGCCCGCTCACCACGCCGACCTCGGGCGGCATCCGCTCACTCAATGTCGCCCTGCGCCAGATGCTGGACCTGTTCGTCTGCCTGCGCCCGGTGCGTTATTTTGACGGCGTGCCCAGCCCGGTCAAGGCCCCGGAAAAGGTCGATATGGTCATCTTCCGTGAGAACACCGAAGATATCTACGCCGGCGTCGAATGGGCCGCCGGAACGCCTGAAGTACAAAAGGTCATCGCCTTCTTGCAAGGCGAGATGGGCGTCAACAAGATCCGCTTCCCAGAGACCTCCGCCATCGGCATCAAACCGGTGTCGATCGAAGGCTCCGAGCGGCTGATCCGCAAGGCCATCCAATACGCCATCGACAACAACCGCCGCTCCGTCACCTTGGTACACAAGGGCAACATCATGAAGTTCACCGAGGGCGGCTTCAAGAAATGGGGCTACGAACTCGCGCTGCGCGAGTTCGGCGGCGAGTTGATCGACGGCGGCCCGTGGGTCCGATTACCGAACGGCATCATCATCAAAGATGTCATCGCCGACGCCTTCTTACAGCAAATCTTGTTGCGCCCCGAAGACTACGATGTCGTCGCCACGCTCAACCTCAACGGCGACTACATCTCCGACGCGCTGGCCGCCGAGGTCGGTGGCATCGGTATCGCACCGGGGGCTAACCTCTCCAACACCACCGCCATGTTCGAGGCCACCCACGGCACCGCGCCCAAGTACGCCGGCAAAGACTATGTCAACCCCGGCTCCATCATCCTCTCCGGCGAGATGATGTTGCGCCACATGGGCTGGCTAGAGGCTGCCGATCTCATCATCAAAGGCATGGACGGCGCGATCCACAGCAAGCGCGTGACCTACGACTTCGCCCGCCTGATGGACGATGCGACACAGGTGTCATGCTCGGCCTTCGGCGACGAAATCATCCGCGCGATGTAAGAACACGGCAGACAAAAAAACGGCGACCCTTGCGAGTCGCCGTTTTTAAGTCCTACCGATCACATTACTGCGGAACGATATTGGACGCTTGCTTACCCTTCGGGCCTTCGGTGATATCAAAACTCACGCGCTGGTTCTCTTTGAGAGACTTGAAGCCCGAGGAGGTGATTGCAGAGAAATGCGCGAAGAGGTCTTCGCCGCCGCCATCAGGGGTGATGAAACCAAAACCTTTTGCGTCGTTGAACCACTTAACAATGCCTGTTGCCATGAAATAACTCCATAAATAAAAACGAATAGAGTTTGGACTAGAAGCCACACAGTGCATCGCGTACCGGCCAAAAACCTAAAAAACCTGCCGCTGGTGATCCACGCAACCCAAACAAGACCAAACAGCCGCTTTTTACGCCACTAACCTAGGCGCGTCAATAGCCTAGGCGATATAAAATGATCTTGCAAAAAAACAAATTGGCCACACAATGGTAAGCATGCATGTTAAACACCACGAATCCTCGCAGAAAGAAGTCACGCGAACACCGTCTCCGCCTCTGTTCCGCGTCGTACTTTTAAACGATGACTTCACCCCGATGGAGTTTGTTGTCTTTGTTTTGAAACGGTTTTTTTTGTTATCGGCCGAAGATGCCACACGCATCATGCTGCAGATTCACCACGACGGCGCGGCCGTCGCCGGTGTCTATTCACGCGACATAGCCGAAACGCGCGCTCAGAAAGTAGCCGACTACGCTCAATCCCATCAACATCCGCTACAGTGCGTTGTAGAAGCTGACGGTTAAACTAGATCCTTAAAGGACCACCATGATCGCACAAGAACTCGAAATCACCCTGCACCTCGCCTTTACGGAGGCGCGCCAAAAACGGCAAGAGTTTCTGACCCTAGAACACCTACTCTTGGCATTGTTAGATAACCCCTCTGCGGCCGCCGTATTGCGTGCCTGCGGTGCAAATATCGATATCTTGCGTGAGCAACTCAGCGCCTTTATCCTCTCTCACGCCCCTGCGCTACAAAACGAAGGCGCGGTCGACACCCAGCCTACCCTAGGCTTTCAGCGCGTCATCCAACGCGCCATCTTGCACGCCCAATCAGCTGGCAAGAAAGAGATCAACGGAGCCAACCTCCTCGTTGCATTATTCAGCGAAAAAGACGCCCACGCGGCACATTTCTTGGTGCAACAAGGCATCTCCCGCCTTGATCTCGTCAACTTTATCGCCCACGGCATCACCAGCCCCGCCACCGAGCCTGCCGAGACAGACAAACCGCACGCGATCAACGAGGTGACACCAGCGCCTTCCGCCCTCCGGTCCTACACCAGCAACCTCAATGAAGCAGCCAAGATGGGGCGCATCGACCCCCTCATCGGTCGCGCCCCCGAACTAGAGCGCGTCATCCAAACGCTCTGTCGGCGGCGCAAGAACAACCCCCTGCTGGTTGGCGAGGCCGGTGTCGGCAAGACCGCCATCGCCGAAGGTCTGGCACGCCGCATCGTCGAAGGCAACATCCCCGAGGTCCTCGCCAACGGCACGGTCTATGCGCTCGACATCGGCGCCCTGTTGGCCGGCACCAAATATCGTGGCGACTTTGAACAACGCCTAAAGACGGTACTCAAAGAACTGTACGCCGACCCGCACGCCATCCTCTTTATCGACGAGATCCACGCCATTATCGGCGCAGGCTCTGCCTCAAGCGGCACGCTCGATGCGTCCAACCTCTTAAAACCCGCCCTCGCCTCCGGTCAATTGCGCTGTATAGGCGCGACCACCTACCAAGAATATCGTGGCATCTTCGAAAAAGATCACGCCCTCTCGCGCCGTTTCCAAAAGGTCGATGTCGCTGAGCCCAGCGTGGCCGACACTATCGCCATCCTACGCGGTCTAAAAAGCCGTTTTGAGGCCCATCACGGGGTGCGTTACACCAGTGCCGCGCTCACTACGGCGGCGGAGCTTTCCGCCCGTCACATCAACGACCGTCACCTGCCCGACAAGGCCATCGATGTCATCGACGAAGCGGGCGCGGCGCAACGCATCCTGCCCCGCTCAAAGCAAAAAAAGATCATCTCAACCAAAGAGATAGAAGCGATCGTCGCGCGCATCGCCCGTATCCCCGCCAAGACCGTGGCCAGCGACGAACGCGCCTCGCTGCGCACCTTAGCGCGCGACATCAAGGCCATCATCTTTGGCCAAGACGGCGCGATCGACAGCCTCGCCAACGCCATCAAACTCGCCCGCTCCGGCCTCGCCGACCCCCAAAAACCGATCGGCGGCTTCCTCTTTTCCGGCCCCACCGGCGTCGGCAAGACCGAGGTCGCCCGGCAACTCGCCTACACCTTAGGCGTCGAACTGATCCGCTTCGACATGAGCGAATACATGGAACGCCACGCCGTCTCGCGCCTCATCGGCGCGCCGCCCGGCTATGTCGGCTTTGAACAGGGCGGCCTCCTCACCGAGGCCATCACCAAACACCCCTACGCCGTCCTCTTGCTAGACGAGATCGAAAAGGCCCACCCCGACATCTACAACATCTTATTGCAGGTCATGGACCACGGCACGCTCACCGACAACAACGGCCGCAAGGCGGACTTCCGCAATGTCATCCTCATCATGACCACCAATGCCGGCTCGGCCGCCCTGCAAAAGACCGCCATCGGCTTTGCCCACGACAAAAAGGGCGGCGACGAGATGGCCGAGATCAAGCGCACCTTCACCCCCGAATTCCGTAATCGACTCGATGCCATCTGCGCGTTTGCGCCCTTGGACGAAACCACCATCCTTAAGGTCGTCGACAAGTTCCTCATGCAATTAGAGGCCCAGCTCCAGGCCAAAAAGGTCGAGGCGCACTTTACCGAGGCCTTACGCAGCCACCTCGCCAAACACGGTTTCGACCCGCTCATGGGCGCACGCCCGATGACCCGCCTCATCCAAGACACCATCCGCAAGGCCTTGGCCGATGAGTTGCTCTTCGGCACGCTCGCGCAAGGTGGCGAGGTCACGATCGACATCGACCACGAAGGGCAGATCAAACTAACGATCGTCGGCGTCCACCAGCCAGAACGCGAGACTGTTTGAGCGCAAACTCGGGTAGAATGTCGCTTTTGCACGCGCTTACACGCGTTTACACCTTTTTTACACCCTAAATCATCGGAAATCGTTATGAAGACAGCACAAGAACTCCGCCCCGGCAATGTCGTAATGGTAGGCAAAGACCCACTCATCGTACAAAAGGCCGAATTCTCCAAATCAGGACGCAACTCCTCCGTCGTTAAGATGAAGTTCAAAAACCTGCTCACCGGTCAAGGTAGCGAGGCCGTCTATCGCGCCGACGACAAGTTTGATCAAGTCATCCTCGACAAGAAGGAATGTACCTACTCCTATTTTGCCGATCCGATGTATGTCTTTATGGACGCCGAATACAACCAATACGAGATCGAAGCCGACAATATGAGCGATGCGTTGCCCTTCTTAGATGATGGCATGCCAGTTGAAGTCGTATTCTATGAAGGCAAGGCGCTCTCGATCAGCATGCAAAACTATGTCGTGCGCGAGGTTGAATACACCGAACCCGCCGTCAAAGGCGACACCTCTGGCAAGGTCATGAAACCGGCACGGATCAAACCGACTAGTCATACCATCTTGGTCCCCGCCTTCGTTGAGATCGGCGATAAGATCGAGATCGACACGGCAACGGGCGAATACCGTAGCCGCGTGAAATAACACTCACTGCAATAGAAACACAAAGGCCGCCCTAGGGCGGCCTTTGTGTTTCTATTGCGCTAATGACGCGATTAGACGCGATTACTTAATCAAAAACTCGCTGATCGAACGGCCCCTAGCCAACGCCTCAACTACCCAACCCGGCTTACGCCCTTTACCCGTCCAGCCTTTACCGCCGGCCGGATTCGCATACAGGATCACGCCTTTAGCCTTGCGCTCGGTCTTACCACGCCCGCCCAAATCGGCCGCAACAATTCCATGCTCTTTCATCATCGCGCGTATCTGTGCAATTACGCCAACCAGTTCAGCGCGACGCTGCGTAGTGGCAGCCTTCTTCGCCTGAACCGCTTCTACACGACGCTGCGTAGTGGCAGCCTTCTTTAATTGACCAATCTGAGCCTGTATTTCTTTATAACTCGCCATTTTGATTTCCCTAAAAGAATATAAAAAATAAACAACGACCAAAATATAATCAAATACCTAGACAAATGCAATCATTCACCAAAAAATAAAGCTCTATGTAATTTAGCGTGGGAAACGATAACAAACGATAACCTATGGAATGATCGTCATTCCCGCGCAGGGTGAATAGCGGCGACTCAGTGGGCGTAAAAAAACCCACAGCCCTTGTAGGTGTGGGTTTTTCACATTCCGTGGCGGAGAAGGCGGGATTCGAACCCGCGGTGGGCTATGAACCCACACACGCTTTCCAGGCGTGCGACTTAAACCACTCATCCACCTCTCCGTAAGGGGGCGAAGCATACAGGGAAGCGCCCACATAGACAAGGACAAAACCACCAAAAAGCCTATCCATCGCGCGCCCTGCATCACATCACACGCCCACCGTCATTACGATCGCCGCATGACACTCTATCCGCGGCATGCGGCAAGCCGCGCTCCTCGCAATAACAAAGGGTAGGTGGGCGCATTCAATAGGGAGACCCTAAATGGGATGTCCATTTCCGGCTACAATCTGCCGCATGTTACGCACCCTACTCAAAAGCGCCCTGATGATCGCGGCCCTCGTGATACTGGGCTTCACCGCCCAGCACTTCGGTCTCGATCAACTCAATGAACGCTGGATAGACACCACGGTGCGTGGACGCGGGATAGAAGGCGAGACCCTCTTTATCGCCATGGCCAGTTTTGCGATGGCGATCGGCCTGCCGCGTCAGGTCTTTGCTTTTTTGGGCGGCTATGCCTTTGGTTTTGTCAGCGGCACAGCACTCGCCCTCGTGGCCACCGTCGTCGCCTGCATGGCGAGTTTTTACTATGCCCGCGTCTTAGCGCGTGACTTAATGAAACGCCGCTTTTCCCACCGCATCGAACAGGTCGATCGCTTCCTTGGTACGCGCCCCTTCCAGATGGCCTTGGTGATCCGCCTCTTGCCCGTCGGTAGCAATCTGCTCACCAACCTCGTCGCGGGGGTCAGCCATGTCGCCGCACGCCCCTTCTTCGCCGGTTCTGCGCTGGGGTTTATCCCGCAGACGCTGATCTTCGCCCTCGCGGGCAGTGGCGTCGCGGTGGACCCCAGCGTGCGTCTCAGCCTCGCCGCCGTCTTGTTTGTTATTTCTGCTTGGATTGGGGCGCGACTCTATCGCCAACACCGCCAAGCCGCGCAACTAGAAGAGTCCCTACGATAATGAAGGGACACCCCCACGATCTACGCATCCTGCTCCTCGCCTTGCTCGGCCTCACCCTCTGGCGCGTCACAGCCGCCTTACACGCCCAGCCCGAACTCTTCTTCGACGAGGCGCAATACTGGGACTGGGCGCAACACCCGGCATGGGGCTATTACTCCAAACCGCCGATGCTGGCGTGGCTGATCGCACTCGGCACAGGTCTCTTAGGCGACAGCGAACTCGCCGTGCGCGCCCCCTCGTTCATCCTCTACCCCGCCGGCGCGATCATGCTCTACCTCAGCACGCGCCGCCTGCTGGCGTGGCAACCCGAGCTACACCTGCCGCACGCGCCGCTCTGGGCTGCCTTAGCCTATATCAGTCTACCCGTGGTCTCGCTCGGCAGTTGGCTGATCACCACCGATGCGGCCCTGTTGTTTTTCTGGAGTGCCGCGTTATGGGCCTTCGTGCGTGCCATCGACCACGACCGCTGGGGCGACTGGCTCGTGCTCGGCCTCTTGGTCGGCGCAGGCTTATTATCCAAATACACCATGGCGGCCTTTGGCGTCGCCGCGTTAGGCTGGGTCCTCACCAATCGCCGTAGCCTCCTTACCACGCCGAAGCCCTATGCCGCGCTCGCCGTCGCGCTGATCCTGTTCAGCCCCAATCTGTTCTGGAACGCCCAACACCACTTCGCCAGCTTCCAGCACACGGCAGAGATCTCTCAACTCGACCGCGCCCTGTTGCACCCCGGCAAGATGCTGGAGTTCCTCGCCGCCCAGTTTGTCGTCTTCGGGCCGTTGTTATTCGCGGGGCTGATCTGGCTCTGCGTGCGACCACGGCAACGCATCACCCAGCAACCTGCCCTGCACCTTCTGGCCTGGTTCGCCCTCCTGCCCTTGGTCGCCTTTCTCGGTCTCGCCCTCCTCTCGCGCGCCTTTGCCAACTGGGCCGCCTTTGCCTATGTCGCCGCCACGCCGCTGGTCGTCATCGCGCTCTTACAGGCCGGGCGGCGGCGTTGGCTGATCTGGGCGATGCTCATCAACCTCAGCCTCGGCGCAGCGATCTACCACTACCACGACATCACGCGCGCCCTCGGCATCGAACTCACAAAAAAGACCAATCCCTATCATCGCATCACCGGTTGGCGCACCTTTGGGATGGCCGTTGCTGAGCACCTCGCCGCCCACCCCGAGGCACGCCTGCTCTGCACCGAGCGCGAGCTCATCACCGAACTGCTCTACTACGCCCGCCCGCGTGCCCGCCCCGCCTATTTTTGGAACCGCTCTGGGCGCATCCAAAACCACTACGCCTTGATGCACGACCTCCGCACAGCCCCCAACGGGAGCTTCCTCCTCGTCGGCGGCCCGAGCGACCCGGCGTTTTTACGCCAGCATTTCGCCACGGTCACGCCCCTGCCGGAGATCGTCATCCCCATCCATAAAGACCTGACCCGCCGTTACAGCGTCGCGCTGGTCAGCGGTTATTTAGGGGAATAATTAGGGCTCCATGTGATTTGCAGTGGGCAATCGAAGACAGGCTTCTTGCCTATGCGATGGGGTCATCTCGGAGCGCGGGCATCTTGCCCGCCAGCGGGCTGGAAGCCCGCGTTCCAGAAGATCATTTAGGGAAATGATGCGGCGACAGCGGCATCTGCACCAGCGCATAGCCGCGCTCACGGAAGATCACCTCGCCACCGAGTAGTTCCGCAATACGGCTCTCCCGCGTCAGGGCGATATCGCCCGGCAACGGCGCACGCCTCGCCACCGCCCGTCCGGCATAGGTCTGAAAGCTCGGCGTATTGACCCCGTACAAGACCAAGGGCGCACGCATCTCGGCCACCACCCGCCCCGCATGACGGATCGGGTCTTGCAACAGGACACCCACGGCCGGCAACAAGACCCAGGCAAAGGCCAACGCCGCCGTCACCCCTTGCCAATAGATCACCCGTTGCCCCGTATGACCACGCAGCAAGCCATACAGATTCGCCAAAAACAACACCGCAAATACCGCGACAAAACCCCCACCCAACTGTGCCCCAAAATCCATCGCTAACAGCCTATCGTCGGGACGCAGGTTCGGGATCGCGGCGTTCAACAGCCACGGCAAGGCGGCCAACAGGGCAAACCACAACAACGCCGGGATAAAGGTCAGGAAACGCCCCAGATGCGTCTGCCCCACCAAGACCAGCACCAGACCGCCATAGCCGTAATAGACATAGTGCGGCAGTTTCGTCCCCGAAAAGCTAAAAAAGACCAAGACGAACACGAACCAAAGCAGTCCAAAGCGTTGCAAGGGGTCATCCCAGACCTGCCGCGCGCGGGTAAACGCCGCTAACAACCAACCGGTATGCGGCAACAGCGAGAGCGGCACCACCCAGAGATAATAAAAATATTGGCCGCGATGCCCTTCCATCGCCGTGTCATAACGGCTCAGGTTGTGTTTGAGGAAGAAGCCCTCAAAGAAGGTCGCCCCCTCGCGCAGGTATTGCACGACAAACCACGGCGCGGCGATCAGCAAAAACAAGGCGATCGGCCCCGGCGACAACCCCCATCGGAAAAACCGCCGCCATTCACCGCGACTAACACACCACAAAAAGACCGCCGCCGCCGGCACCACCACCGCCACCGGCCCCTTGGTCAAGAAGCCCAAGGCCATCGCCGCAAAGCCCAGATACCGCCAGCGGGCATGACCTTCCGCCAGCCACAGCCACGCCGCATAGGCCGAGGCCGCCAGCCACAGATTAAGCAAGGCATCCGCCGTCGCTGCACGCAGGATGACGCTCACCCCCGCCGCCGTCGCGATGATGAGCGCGGCCAACAAGGCCCGCCCCGGATCGGCCACCCGTTGCACAAACAGGAAGGTCAGCGCAATCCACGCACTCCCCGCCAACGCCGAGGGGAGGCGGAACGCCCATTCAGACGGCCCCAAGGCCCAGATCGACGCCGCCTGCAGCCAGTAGATCAAGATAGGCTTGTCGGTACGCGGCTCGCCTAGCAGGTAGGTAGACCAAAAATCGCCGCGCAGGAACATCTCCGTCGTCGCGGCGGTAAAGGCCCCTTCGTCGAGGTCAAACAGCGGCGCGCTGCCCAAGCCCAAAAAGGGCACGGCCAGCAACAGCCACACCGTCCACGGCACGGTGCGCATCTACTTGGCCGTGGCCAAGGGCGTATCGCGTAACAAGTATTGCGCCCGCGTCGGTTCGTGCCAGATACGGATCAAGATCTCACCCAAGATCCCCATGCCGAGGAACTGCCCGCCCATCAAGGTAAACATCACCCCCAACTGCAACAAAGGGCGGCCGCCGATATCCTCGCCGACCAACAGCTTCACGCCCGCCAGCCAGAGCAAGGACAACACGCCGGGGACTAATAGCATCAAGCCCACGCCGCCAAAGGCGTGCATGGGGCGATGCAAAAAGCGCAACAGGAACTTGACCCACAACAGGTCGAGCAAGACGCGGATGGTGCGGTCGATGCTGTATTTAGACACGCCGCGCAGACGCGGATGATGCAGCACCGGCGTCTCGATCACGCGCGCGCCAAACTCGCGCGCCAAGGCCGGCACAAAGCGATGCAACTCGCCGTAAAGTTTGACATTGGCCAGCGCGTCACGGCGATAAAGTTTTAGTGAACAGCCGTAATCATGCAGGCGCACACCGGTCACCTGCGAGATCAGTTTATTGGCCAACCACGACGGCAGTTTGCGCAGCACAAAGGCATCTTTGCGCTTCTCGCGCCAGCCCGAGATGATGTCCACCGCCGGGTTCGCATCCAACATGTCGAGCAAGCGCGGGATATCCGCCGGATCGTTTTGCAGGTCGCCATCCAAGGTCACGATGACCGCGCCACGCGCCGCATCAAACCCCGCCTGCATCGCCGTAGACTGGCCATAGTTGCGCCTCAACCAACGCGGTTGCAAGGCCGGATGCGTCTCAGCCAACTGCGCCAAGAGCCGATCGCTGCCATCGCGTGAACCGTCATCGACGCAGATCAGCTCCCATGTGCGCCCGCAATCCCTCATCGCCGTGTGCACCCGTTCGACGAGGTCAGGCAGGTTTTCAATCTCGTTATACACCGGGATGACAATGGAGACAGCAATCGTATTCGGGTTAGACATGACATTTCCTCAGGGCAGAATCTTTTGTAGCGAGACCACGCCATCCATCCACGACGCTCTAAGCATAAACCCATCTCAGTCGTCTTGTAGCCGTGGTCGCAAGGGCAACAGGCGTAAGCGTGTGCGGCTCGGATCGATGGTCAATAATGCACCAGCCTCCAATTCTGCCGCCATCTGTCGCAGGGCAATAATGAGCATCGGCCCGACAATACTAGGACTTGCATCCTCAACTCGAATCTGCACGACACTCGGTTTATCGCCGTGCGTAACGGCCAGAATTGTACCAAAATCTAGATCATGGGTGAGCACCGTGTACGCATGTGTCCGCGCATACGCCATGATTTCCGTGTCTGAAGCGGTATACGCGCCACGCATTGACCAATGCACCGCCTCAATACCCGCCTGATTCAGCGCCGCAATCCAGCTCGGCGATAAATTCATATCCACAAGCAGTTTCATGCGGTGGCGAGTACCACTTCATGCTCCTCGGCTCGCCATGCAGCGTAGCGTAACGCCTGCAAGATGTCCTCGCGTTCTAAATAAGGAAAATCCACAAGAACCTCATCGATACTATGGCCCACACCGATCTGATTTACGATCATGCCAACCGTAACACGCATCCCACGGATGCACGCCTTCCCGCCCATGACATCAGGCTGCTGAGTAACCCGATCTAAATGCCCCATGACCTATTCCTCGTTAAAGTACGAGGCCATGATAGTGGCACAGTGCCATCCATAAGACAAACGCTCCCCCTCATGGAATAATCGCGTGCGCAAAAAAACGCCCGCGCAAGGCGGGCGTTTTTAGGTCACGGCAAGACGATTAGTGCGCGATTAGTGCGTCCCAGTCTCCACCACCTGCGCCGGGCGGGTCTCGCCCTTACCGATGGTCAGCAGGTCCCAGACTAGCAGGATATAGCCGAGCAAGAAGCCATAGCCGGAGAGCTGACGCCAGACCATCGCCTGGATAAACCACGGATGCTCTTGTGCGGCGAAGTAGCCCATCCAGGTCGAACCTTCAATGGCGCGCTCGATCTGCGATTGCTCGTAGCCGGCGATCAGCAAGGCCATGGTCATGCCGATCATCCCAATCCACAACAAGGCCATAGCCCACTTCCACTTCCAGCCATTCCCCGGCAGGTTGCCGCTCATCCACACATTGCCACGCGCCTTTTGCGCGGCAAGGTAGAAGAAGCCGATCACCGCCGTCGAATAGGCCCCGAAGAAGGCCAAGTGGCCGTGCGAGGCCGTCCACTGCGTGCCGTGGGTGTAGAGGTTAATCTGCGGCAAGGTGTGCATGAAGCCAAACACGCCGGCGCCGAAGAAGTTACCTGCCGCTTGGGCGATGGTCCAGCCCAAGGCGGGGTGGTTCTTGTTCTTCATCTTGTGCACGCCTGCGTCAAAGATGGCATGCACGACCATGGCGACCAGAGGGATAGGCTCTAAGGCTGAGAAGAAACCACCAATGGTGAACCAGTATTCCGGCGTACCGATCCAGAAGTAGTGGTGACCCAGACCGAGGATGCCCGAACCGAACATGAGGGCGACCTCGATGTACAGCCATGTCTCCACGATCTTACGGCGCACGCCCATGGTGTCGATCAACATATAGGCCATGATGCAGCCGACTAGGACTTCCCAAGTCGCCTCAACCCACAGGTGAATCACCCACCACCACCAGAACTGGTCCATGGAGATGTTCGGGGTATAGAACATACCGAACACATACAGACCCGCCAAGGCGAGCAAGTCCAACACCAAGACCCCCCCGATACCGGTGTAACGGCCTTTGCTGAAGGTGGCGAACACATTGAAGAAGAACACCAGCATCGAAATGGTGATGCCAATATCCGCCCAACGCGGTGCCTCGATGTACTCGCGACCTTCGTTGATCAGCCAGATCGAGCTCATCTCACCCGGTCCCACTTGCACCAACAGATAGACCAAGATCACAATGACCACGGCCGAGGTCAGCACCCAGAAGATCAGGTTACCCAAGCCCAGCCCCACAATGGGATGTTTGGCCTCGTCTTCGAGGATAAAATACACCCCGCCCATAAAGCCATAGAGCAGCCAGATCACGAGGGCGTTGACATGTAAGGTACGGTTGACGGAAAAATCCACTACACCGAACAGGAAGTCCGGCATGAGGAACTGCAATCCAGCCAAGAGGCCGAATAAGATTTGCGCACCGAACAGGGCCAAGGACACCGCGAAATACTTCATCGCGAGTTTTTGGCCTCCGTTTAGGTTTGCCGAGCTAAAGATACCTAGGGCAGTCATATTCATGCCTCCTTTATTGAGAAACAGGGGCCACAACGGCGGCAGCCGGTGCGGTCACTGGGGCAGCGGCGGCGGGTGCATCCGACTGATCCAACGATTTGAAGTTATGCGGGAAGCCATTGGTATTGATCGCGCTCATCCATTTAAGGAAGGCGACCGTAGCCTTGGCCTCATCGAGGGTAATGCCCAGATTAGGCATACGACGACCGATGCTGTTATGCAGTTTGTCCGTCGGATCCATCAAGAAGGCGACCATATCCGCCTCGCGCGTCTCTTTTGATCCCCACGCCGGGTCTATCCACGACTTGGTCAGGTCCGGTGCGAAATACGCGCCGTTACCGAGCAGGGTATGGCATGCCATACAGTTCTTGGCTTGAGTGGTCAGCTTGCCTTTGGAGACCAAGGCCTCGGCCTCCACCTCGGTCAGCATCTTGCCAAACAGCGGCTCATCCTGACCGATGACCGGCAGATAACGATGTTTAACCTCGTTATACTGATAATCGATGCGTTTGTTGATGACCGAAAAACCGGGCACATTGATGCCGCCAGCCTTGATGTACGGCAGCGTATCGAAGGTGAGATAGATCAAGAGGATAAAGGAGACACCGGTCACCCAGATGGCGGATTTACGCCATAAGGATTCAGATGCCCACCAGGCAGTTTGGCTCATAAAATGGCCTCCTATAACAGTGGTTAGGGTTGGACAGACACAGGTTTACCTTCATCGTGCGGCTCATCCCCCAAGGCATGCGTGCCGACACACAGATACCAAACCCCATGTGGGGCGACGAAATAACCGAGGAGCATCAGCCCCACGATGAAGGTCCAGAAGGTGTCGTTAAACAGGTTCGCGGCGTTGGCCAGCGTAAACACAGACACCATTAAGCCAAGATACGCGCCATAGGCCAACGGCATCAAACGCGGCCGGTCACGCAGACGGGAATAGGCGAATAGCAGCGCGTAGGTCGCCCCAGTCAGGATCACCATCGCCGCCGAAAAAAACACGGTAAAAAAGTTAGCTAGCGCGACGGGTTCGATGATCATGAGGTTCTCCTAGGCAGGGTTGCGGGGCGCATAGTGCCCCGAAGCGGGCGGATTATATTTGATCCATGTCAATTAGGTTAAAAATATCTTGAGATTGACCTATGTCAATGTACTCTGTTACGATGTCGTGAATCATTCGCCCCACTCGCGACAAGGGCTTCCTTGGCGGGCCTAATTTCCCTTCTCTCTACTAGGAGCAGTACCCATGAAATCTAGATCTCTACTGTCCGGCTTGTTTATCCTCGCCGCGCTCCCACTCGCCGTCTCTAGCGCCTTGGCAGCCGATGCCAAGGTCGATCACAAAGGCTCGCCGGAGGCACAATACCTCGCTGGTGCGGGCGCCGGCGCGGGCAAGTTGCCGATGTACCAATCGAGCGACCCCAAGGCCCCAGCCATGACCAAGGCCGAGTTTGATGCCGGCCGCCAGATCTACTTTGACCGTTGCGCCGGTTGCCACGGCGTGTTGCGTAAAGGCGCGACCGGCAAGGCCTTGTTGCCCGAGGCGATGCAAAAGGTCGGTACCGATTCGCTCAAGGCCTACATCGGCTACGGTACGGCCGGCGGCATGCCGGGCTTTGAGACCTCCAACGAGATGACCGCCGCCGAGGTGGATATGATGGCGCGCTACATCCAACACCCGGCCCCCACCCCGCCGGAATGGGGCATGAAAGAGATGAAGGCCTCGTGGAAGGTCATCGTCCCGGTCAACAAACGCCCGACCAAGCAGATGAACAAGCTCAACCTCGACAACATCTTCTCGGTCACCCTGCGTGACTCGGGCGAGCTGGCCATCATCGACGGCGACAGCAAGAAGATCGTCACCATCTTAAAGACCGGCTTTGCCGTCCACATCACCCGCTTCTCTAAGTCTGGCCGTTACCTCTACACCACCGGCCGCGATGGTCTCATTAACCTCATCGACCTCTGGATGGAGACCCCGCAGACCGTGGCCACTATCCGTACCGGCTCGGACGCGCGTTCCATCGACACCTCCAAGTACAAAGGCTATGAAGACAAGATCGCGATCGCCGGTTCCTACTGGCCGCCCGCCTATGTCTTCATGGACGGCTTCACGCTAGAGCCGAAAAAGGTCGTCTCGACCCGGGGCTACACCTATGACGAGGGCGAATATCACCCCGAGCCGCGTGTCGCCTCTATCGTTGCGTCGCACATCAAACCGGAGTTCGTAGTCAGCGTCAAAGAGACCGGAAAGATCCTCATCGTCGATTACACCGACCTCAAAAACCTCAAGACCACCGAGATCGAGGCCGAGCGTTTCCTCCATGACGGCGGGTGGGACTCCTCCAAGCGTTACTTCTTGGTCGCTGCCAACATGCGTGACACCGTGTCGGTCATCGATACCAAAGAGAACAAGCTGGCCGCCAATGTCAAGGTCGGCGTCAAGCCGCACCCGGGCCGTGGCGCCAACTGGAACGATGTCAAGTTCGGCCCGGTTTGGGCCACCGGCCACTTAGGCGACGAGACCATCGCCGTCATCGGTACCGATCCGGCCAAGCACAAGCAACACGCCTGGAAGGTCGTGCGCAGCCTGAAGAACCACGGTAACGGCTCCTTGTTCATCAAGACCCATCCCAAGTCCTCCAACTTGTGGGTCGATGCCGCCCTGTCGCCGGATGCCGAACTGCGTCAATCGGTCTCTGTTTATGACCTCAAAAATCTCGACAAACCGTCGGTCGTCATGAACCTCGCCAAGGCCGCCGGCATCACCGAAGGGCGCGTCACCCACCCGGAATACAACAAGGCGGGCGATGAGGTCTGGTTCTCGGTCTGGGGCCCGAAAAACAAGGAATCGGCGATTGTCGTGGTCGATGACAAAACCCGCACGGTCAAAACGGTGATCAAAGACCCGCGCCTCGTCACCCCGACCGGCAAGTTCAACCTCTACAACACCGTGATGGATGTGTATTGATCGATTTTTCATGATGTAAATTCCTCTCTTCCTACTCGCTTTGCACACCTCCGGGTGAGTAGGTTTTTTAGAGCGCAGCGTGCTGTGTTCTAAAAAATGAAGATTGCGATAAAACTCCCCTTCGCGCTGTTATTCCTCAGCGCCACGCTCGCCAGCGCCGATCCCAGCCCCGCACGGATCAAAGAACTGACCCATTTCGTGCGGCAAGAATGCGGTTTTTGCCACGGCCTCCACCTCACCGGCGGCCTAGGCTCCCCGCTCACCGCGCCCGCCTTGCACGGCAAGGACGCCGAGACCTTGATCGCCGCCACCTTGCACGGCATCCCCGGCACCGCCATGCCCGGCTGGGCCCCGTTCCTGTCCAACGCGGACGCGCACTGGATCATCCACGCATTAAAGACCGGTTTCCCTAAATGAAGATCACCGCCCTCCTCGCCGCCCTCGTCCTCTATAGCCTACCCGCCACGGCCGAGCCGCTCATGGCCACCGGCGACCTCGGCCTCATCGTCGAACGCGCCACCGGTTCGCTGTTAGAGGTCAACACCACCCATGCCCGCATCCTGCGCCGCATCGAAGGCCTGGGCGACTTGTCGCACGCCTCGATGGTCTTTTCGCGCGACGAGCGTTACGCCTTCGTCTTCGGTCGTGACGGCGGTCTTAGCAAGATCGACATGCTCACTGGCCTCATCGTCAAACGCGTCATGCAGTCCGGCAACGCTATCGGCGGGGCGATCTCACAAGACGGCACGATCATCGCCGTCGCCAACTACACGCCGGGCGGGGTCAAGTTTTTCGACACCGACACGCTAGAACTCCTCGCCGAGATCCCGACCGGCTCCAAGGTCGTCGGCATCGAAGACAGCACCGACAACCGCTTCGCCTTCAGCCTGTGGGAAAACAAGCAAGGCGAGGGCGAGATCTGGGTCGCTGACCTATCCATCGACCGCAAGAACCCCAAGATCACCCAGTTCCCCAACATCGGCAAACAGCCCTACGACGCCCTCATCTCCCCCGATGGCCGCTGGTATGTCGCCGGCCTGTTTGGCGAAAAAGGCATCGCCGTGCTCGATATGTGGCACCCCGAACGCGGCGTCAAACGCGCCCTGCCCGACTACGGCCGCAGCGACCCCACGCTGCCGGTCTATAAAATGCCGCACCTAGAGACCTGGGCCATGGTCGGCAACCTCGCCTTCATCCCCGGTGTCGGTCGCCACGAGGTCGTCATCGTCGATGTCTCGACCTGGCAACAGGTCGGCGTGATCCCCGTCGCCGGTCAACCCGTCTTCGTCATCGCCCGCCCCGACGGACGCCAACTCTGGGTCAACTTCGCCTTCCCCGACTACGCCAAGGTGCAGGTCATCGATGTCGAGGCGCGCCAAGTCATCAACACCTTACAGCCCGGCAAGGCCGTCCTACACATGGAATTCTCCCCGCGCGGCGAACAGGTCTGGCTCTCGGTCAGGGATGGCAATCGGGTCGAGGTCTACGACACCCGGACGCAGAAAAAACGCGCCGAACTCCCCGCCCTTGCCCCCAGCGGCATCTTCTTCACGCCACGCGCGCACCGTTTCGGACTCTAACCATGGTCGACCTTAGTCCACTCGAATTCGCCCTGCTCAACCGCTGGCAACGCAGCTTCCCGCTCGACGCGCGCCCCTATCAACGCCTCGCCGAGCACTTAAATAGCAGCGAGGCCGAGGTCATCAGCACCCTCACCCGCCTCAAGGCCAGCGGCCACATCTCCCGTATCGGCGCCGTGTTCCGGCCGCACACCTTGGGCTGGAGCACCCTCGCCGCCGTCGCCGTCCACAGCGATCAGGTCGAACGCGCGGCGCGGCTCATCAACGCCCACCCCGAGGTCAACCACAACTACGAACGCGAACACCACTGGAACCTCTGGTTCGTCGTCGCCGCCGCCCACCGCACCGAGGTCGAACGGGTGCTGGGCGAGATCGGCCGCGAGACCGGTTGCGTACCGCTCAACCTGCCCATGGTTCAGGACTATCACATCGACCTCGGATTCGACCTCGGCGGTGACGATGCCAGCCCCCACCGACGCGCCGAGCCCCACCCCACCGTCGTGCCCGCCCTAGACGACTGCGACCGCGCCCTCTGCAGCGCACTAGAACCTGGCTTAGAGATCAGCCCACGCCCCTACGCCGCCGTCGCTGCGGTCTGTGGCGAGACCGAGACCGAGATCGCAGAACGCATCAAACGCCTTCAAACAACCGGCATCATTCGCCGTTTTGGGGTTATCGTCCGACATCGTGAATTAGGCTTTACCGCCAACGCCATGGTCGTTTGGGCCATCCCGCCCGAGCACATCCACGCCGTCGGCCAGCGTCTAGGCGCCGACCCCGCCGTCACCCTCTGCTACCAACGCCCGGCAAGCCTGCCCGACTGGCCCTACACCTTATTCTCCATGGTACACGGCAAAGATCGCGCCACCGTGCTCGCCGAGATCGCCCGCCTCCGCAGCAGCCTAGACCTCACCGCGTTTGAACACGCGCCGCTCTTCTCACAACGGCGCTTCAAACAATGCGGCGCACGCTACAGCACGCCCCTCGCCCGGGCCGCCTAATGTCCATCGTCGCCCTAAGCGCGCTCGATAAACGCATCATCAATCAACTACACGGTGGATTCCCCCTCTGCCCCGCGCCCTACCGCGTCGCCGCCGAGGCCTTGGGCACCGACGAGACCACCCTTTTAGAACGCCTCACCGCCCTACTTGCGGAGGGCACACTGACCCGCTTCGGCCCCCTGTTTAACGCCGACCACATGGGCGGGGCCAATGTACTCGCCGCCATGGCCGTGCCCATGGCACGCTTTGATGCCGTGGCCGCACAGGTCAACGCCCACGCCGAGATCGCCCACAACTACCAACGCGACCACGCCCTCAACATGTGGTTCGTCGCCGCCGCCGCGACACCCGAGGCCGTCGAGGCCTGTTTCTGCCGCATCGAGGCCGAGACCGATCTCGCCGTCGCCCGCTTCCCCAAAGAACGCGAGTTTTTTGTCGAACTCAAACTCAGCGCATGACCTTAGACCGCCTAGACCTTGCCCTCATCCGCGCCACCCAAGGCGGCCTACCGCTCACCCCTGAGCCCTATGCCGCGCTGGCCGCCAAACTAGGCACGACCGAGGCCGAGGTCATCGCCCGCCTTACCGCACTACAAGACACCGGCATCCTGCGTCGCATCGGCGCCGTCCCCAACCACTATCGCCTCGGCTACACCGCCAACGGCATGACCGTTTGGGATGTCGCCGACGCACAAGTCGACGCGCTCGGCGAGGCCATCGGTCGCCTGCCCTTCGTCTCGCACTGTTATCGCCGCCCCCGCGCCCTGCCGCACTGGCCCTACAACCTCTTCGCCATGGTGCACGCCCACAGCCGCGTTGATGCTGACGCCCTCGCCGCACAAATCGCCGCCGTCTTAGGCGCGGCCTGCCACGGTCACGACATCCTCTACAGCACCCGCATCCTCAAAAAAACCGGCCTCAGGCTGGTAGACTAACGCACCTTAACCGCTCGCACCTACCATGTTCCGCCTCACCCAACTCCTCAACGAACTCGTCGCCCCCACGCCTGCGGGCCCACACCGCGACCTCCCCGGCCCGGTCGTCATCTGGAACCTCATCCGGCGCTGCAACCTCACCTGCAAGCACTGCTACTCGATCTCCGCCGACAAAGATTTTAGCGGCGAGCTGTCCACCGCCGAGGCCATCGCCGTGATGGACGACCTCAAGCAATTCCGCTGCCCCGTCCTCATCTTATCGGGCGGCGAACCCCTGTTGCGGCCAGACATCTTCGACCTCTCCGCCCGCGCCAAGGCGATGGGGTTTTATGTCGGCCTGTCCACCAACGGCACCCTCATCGACGCCGCGATGCTGCCCCAGATCGCCGCCATCGGCTACGACTATGTTGGCATCAGCCTAGACGGACTAGCCGCAACGCACGACCGATTCCGCCGCAAGGCAGGCGCATTCGCCGCCAGTCTCAACGCCCTACGGCTCTGTCGCGACGCCGGTCTTAAGGTCGGGATGCGCTTCACCCTGACCCAAGAAAACGCCCACGACCTGCCCGCCCTGCTCGACCTGATGGAGGCCGAGCGCATAGACAAGTTTTACCTCTCCCACCTCAACTACGCCGGCAGAGGCAACAAAAACCGCAAGGCCGACGCCCACTTTCAGACCACCCGCGCCGCCATGGATCTCCTCATCGACCGTTGCTGGGCCGGCATTCAAAGCGGTCACCGGCACGAATTCGTCACCGGCAACAACGATGCCGACGGGGTCTATCTGCTGGAATGGGTCAAACGCCACCACCCCGCTCACGCCGAGCACATCCGCCAAAAACTCGTGCAATGGGGCGGCAACGCCTCCGGCATCAACATCGCCAACATCGACAATTTAGGCATCGTTCACCCCGACACGATGTGGTGGAACTACCCCCTAGGCAGCGTGCGCGAGCGGCCGTTCTCCGCCATCTGGAACGACATCAGCGACCCCGTCATGGCCGGACTCAAACAACGCCCGCGCCGCGTCGAAGGCCGCTGCGCCACCTGTGCGCACTTCGCCATCTGCGGCGGCAACACCCGCGTGCGCGCCTGGCAGACGAGCGGCAACCTATGGGCCGAAGATCCCGGTTGCTATCTGGACGACAACGAAATCCTTCCTTCCTAAGCCCACTATGAAAAACCTCCTCATCCTCACCGCGCTGTTATCCTCCGTCGCCTACGCCGCCCCCAACGCCGAGGCCCTCTACGACACCCACTGTCTCTCCTGCCACGCGCCCAACCGACTCGGTGGCATGGGGCCCACCCTGTTGCCCGAATCCTTAGCTCGGCTCAAACGCCCCGAGGCGATCAAGGCCATCGCCGACGGCCTGCCCGCGACCCAGATGCCCGGCTTCAAAGACCTCTTAAAACCCGACGAGATCAGCGCCTTAGCGGACTTCATCTACACCCCGCCCACCCATCCGCCGAAGTGGGATGCCGCCGACATCACCGCCTCGCGCATCGTTCATCAAGACGCCCTCACGCTCCCCGCCAAACCGGTGTTCAAGGCCGACCCGATGAACATCACCCTCGTGGTCGAACACGGCGATCATCACATCACCGTCTTAGACGGCGACATCATGGAACCCATCGTGCGCTTCCCCACCCGCTACGCCCTGCACGGCGGCCCCAAGTTCACCCCCGACGGCCGCTTTGTCTACTGGGCCACGCGTGACGGCTGGATCACCAAGTTTGACCTCTGGAACCTCACCGTTGTGGCCGAGACCCGGGTCGGTATCAACACCCGCAATGTCGCCGTCGCCTCCGACGGCAAGACCGTGCTCGCCGCCAACTACCTCCCTCACACCCTGGTCAAACTCGACGCCCGCGACCTATCGCTGATCGAGGTCATCCCCGTCATCGCCGCCAATGGCAAGAGCTCGCGCGTCTCCGCCGTCTACGACGCCCGGCCGCGCAACAGCTACATCGCCGCCCTCAAAGACATCCCCGAGGTCTGGGAGATCCCCTACGACGGCCGCCCGCCGCGCCCCATCGTCCTGCAAGACCATCTCGACGACTTCTTCTTTGACCCAGGCTACGCCTACATCTTAGGCGCCTCGCGCAGCGCCCCAAAAGGCCAAGTCATCCACCTCGATTCGGGGCGCAAGATCGCCGAACTCGACCTCGGCGGCATGCCGCATCTCGGGTCCGGCATCACCTGGGATTGGAAAGATAGCAACGGTCAAACCCGCCGCGTCATGGCCTCGCCCAACCTCAAAGACGGCCTCGTCACCGTCATCGATATGCAAACCTGGCAACCGATCAAGACCATCCCCACCGCTGGCCCCGGCTTCTTCCTACGCAGCCACGAGGCCAGTCCCTACGCCTGGGCCGATGTCTTCTTTGGTAAGCACCGCGATGTCATGCATGTCATCGACAAACAAAGCCTCAAGATCGTCGCCGATCTCAAGCCCATCCCCGGCCAGACCGCCACCCATGTCGAGTTCGACCGCTACGGAAAATTCGCCCTAGTCTCGATCTGGGAGATGGACGGCGCCCTCATCGTCTATGACGCCAAGACCTTGAAAGAGATCAAACGCCTACCGATGAAACGCCCGGTCGGAAAATACAATGTCTGGAACAAGACGCGGCTCTCGGAAGGCACCAGCCACTAATCGGGGCGATCCACCCGTCCCCGCGTCTGCTTGGTCGCACTGCGTTGCCGCTTACCTTCCAAGCGACGGCGCTCTGAGGCCAAAGTGGGCCGCGTTGCGATACGCGGTTTAGGTTTGACGGTGGCCAGACGAATCAGCTCGACCAGCCGTGTAATGGCATCCTCTCGGTTCCGCCCCTGAGTGCGATGGCGTTTGGCCTCGATGAGGATCACGCCGTCGTTAGTGAGGCGATGCCCCGCCAACTGCAGCAAACGGGCACGCACCGCCTCCGGTAGCGACTTTGATCCCGCCGCATCAAAACGCAGTTGCACGGCGGTCGAGACCTTGTTGACATTCTGCCCGCCCGGGCCAGAGGCACGGATGAACTGCAAGACAATCTCATCATCAGCCAAGGCGATATGTGGCGTAATCCGTATCATGGCGACAGGATAACACCCTTGGATGATGCCCCCTAACCCGGTCGCCCATCCCGCCGTGCCTGCCAGGTCATCGGGGCATATTTAGCCGCCCAGATAGCCATGATCAGTAGCCACACCCCGCCCGAGACGCGCACCCCATCGTAACTAAAGACCGGCGACAGCTCTGGCAACAGCCGCAACACCGCGCCCAGTTGCACGCCCCAGAACAACCACCAAGTCATCGCATCACACGCCAGCGGACGACCCGAATGACCTAGGCTGACGCGGGACGCCATGCCGACCAGCATCGCGCCAAAGAACCCCATGCCCAAGGCGTGTACCGGTGCCCGTCCCGCGTCCCAATCAAAACCCAGCCAAAGGGAAAGACTCGATACCGTATACAAGGCAAAGGCGATGGCCGCCCAGACGAAGGCGATATGCAACATGGCCAACAGGCGTACCGATACGCTACGCGCAATCCCCCAACGGCTGATAAACCACAGCGTCAACACAGTCAACGGCAGATCCGCCAACCATAGCCACGCCTGCGCCCCGGCCGTGTCCAGCACCGTATGCGCCAGACACGCGGCCAGCATCGCCCACAGCGGCGCGTACGGGCGCACCACGACATAGTTCGTCACCACGCGGCTGGTAAACCACGGCACCATGCGATGACACACGCCCAAAAACAAGGGCGTCAAGAACAGCCACAGCGCCACGCTGGCCGCCGCCGTAAACGCCAGCGCCGAGTCCGTCGCCGTGGCAAATATAAACAGGCCCTCGCCCACGGCCCCCAGCGACAGCGCCCACCAGGTCAGCCACGGCTGGCGTTTATCCTGCGCCTTAGCGCGGCGCACGACCTGCGCCAAGGCCACGACCGCCCAGACCCAGCCGGCCAGATGCAAGGCCAAGGCCGGCAACAGCCACGCCGGGAACACCAACCCCAGATAAAACAAGGCTGCACCCGCGCCCATCAGCCCCGCCGAGCCCAGATAAGTCACCCGTGAGATCGCCGTGCCGCTCACCCAGTTAGGCAAGGCCGTAAACAAAAAACCCATGACAAAGAAGGGAAAGAGGCCGTACAGCATCAGCCAGGTGTGCAGCGCGGCGGGCGGCAAGGCAGCGACAAAGCCCCCTTCTAAAAGGCCCAGCCAGAGCGCGATGGTCAAAACGCCCTGCAACGCACCGAGTAGAAAAAAAGGCCGGTGCGCGGCGGCAAATAACGGGATGGAGGGCAGGGTCATAGCCGTTTATTACACTCAATAAAACACAGAGGCTCGCACTCTAATCAGGAAACAGCAACCACACATTGATCTGACGCAAGCCTCAAGGCGCGTACTTGTTAAAGGTCAAGCCTATCTATGCCACCCTGCCCAGAACACGATTAAATGTAGCCCATTCACATTATGCAGGTTCATCAAAATGACCATGAGCACCCTCCTCCTAGTTGACGCCCGCAACCTAGAACCGCCCGAGCCTATGGATCGCGCCCTGGCCGCCGCCGCGCTACTCAAAAAAGGCCAATGCGTGCGTATGTTGCTGCACCGCGAGCCATTTCCGCTTTACGCCATGCTCGAAACCATGGGCCTAGTCTTTCGCACCCAACTCAGCCCGGAAGGCGATTTCGTCATCCTCTTCGCCCACGCGCAGGGCGACCTGCCGGTTTAGACCCCGGCCTCCGCCAGCAAGCGTCCGCGCAGGTGTTGCACCGCCTGCCGCAGGCCTACGGGTAGCGTTGCGATGACGGGCTCGATCTCTATCCCGTCGAGCATGTTTTTAATCCGCAGGCCTAAGTCCGTATCGCCCTCGATCAACAAACGACGGTTGAAAAACAAGGCATCCGGGTCGCAGCTACGCAGGGCGAGTTTAAGTAGATCGATCGCAGTGCCGCTAAAAGTCACCTCGGCCGCACCGGCCTTAACCGCCACGAGACCCGCCGCCTCAATCCGAAAATGGAATACCACGCCCAAATCCGTCACCCGCACCGCGATGCACCGCTGTCGCAGCACCGCATCCATCGCCCCGCCTAAGTGTGGCCACACGCCTAGGGTAAAAAGCCGGGCAATGAGCCACGCCGGCGGCCACGCGGGCAGGTGACGCACAAGCGGCAGAAGCCTAAGCAACACACGCTCGGGCAGCCCATCCAAGGTCGTCGCGTCTAATTTAACGCGCAACTGCGTCAGCACCTGATGCGGCGAAGGCGGGAGCGGAAAGGACAGTCTAGGCAAGGGCATGAGGGATCTCCAGAGGGGTTAAGGGTTCCCAGTCCAGCCCGGCGCGGCCTAACCAGTAACCGTCGCAGGGTTCACCAGGCAACAGCGGGAGGATCTGCGTGCGGGCCTCAGTGGCGCTCATCTCGCCGTCCACCGCCGCGCGCCACAGCGCCACCACCCGCGTCATCTGCCGCGCTTGCGGCGATAAACGCAGCGCAGTCACGCCGACGCCACGCAGTTCATCGACACGGTGGATTAGGGTATGCACCCGTGCCGACTGGGTCTGCGTGCCATTGATCGTCAAAAACGGCACGCCCTCGCGGGTCTTCATCGTCAAGCCCTCCGGATTATCGATGCAGCGGAACTGGCAATCGTCTTTTTGCAGGTTGTGATGCCGCGCCGTAAAACAGCGCGCCGAATAGGCCAGCGGCAGACGACCCTGGGCAAAGACCTCCGTCTCCATGCCAAGAGGCACCGCCATCTGCGCCAACATCGCCCCCGGCATCTCCACCGGCGGCACCCACGCCAGCGCACCCTCGGCCTGCACCAAGGCCAAGGTATCCGGGTTATAGATATTCAGCGCCGGCCCCGCGACAAAGGGCACACCCGCCGCCGCACATAGCCGCAGCGCACCCCATTCATTCGCCTCAATGCGATAACGCGGCCCCGCCTCCACCTGCTTGACCACGATCTTGAGATCGGACGCCGACTCGATCAACACCTGTGTCGAAAGCACCACCTGTTTACCCGCCGCCTGCAAACGATCGGCCAATGCCAACCAATCCTGCGTACGCAACAGATGTCGGCGCGAACACACCGTCTCGCCCAGATACACCGTATCGACCGGCCACGCGGCGGCGGCCTCATAAAACGCGAGGGTATCCTCACGCGACCAGTAATACAGCAAAGGGCCTAGGGTCAGTTTCATCGTCGTCATTTCCACGGTCGGTAATAGGCGCCCAAGGTGTGCATACTGCCCTCAGACACCTTATCTAGCGCGGCCAACCACGCCGGATCAGCACGAAACGCGGCCGCATCGCGGCGCACCGCGTCAATCGCCGCCCGCCACACCCGCGTCACCTGCGCGACATAGGCCGGACTACGCTGGCGACCTTCGATCTTGATCGCCGCCACGCCGATGCGCGCCATCTCTGGCAACAACGCTAGCGTATTCAGGCTGGTCGGCTCTTCCAGCGCGTAATAGGTCTCGTTGGCGACCTGAAAACGGCCCTTGCACAGGGTAGGATAGCCCGCCTTTTCGTGGTCGGCATAGCGATCGATGAGGATGCCATTGAGCCGGGTCTCCATCCCCTCTCCGGTCTGTTGCCAGCGCACCGCATGACCGGGCGAACAGGCGCCAAAGGTATTGGGCGAATCGCCACAGGCATAGGACGACAACAGGCAACGCCCTTCGACCATGACGCACAGACCGCCAAAACCAAACAGCTCGATCTCGACCGTCGTCTGCTGCATCACCACCTCGACCTGCGCCAGCGACAACACACGCGGCAACACCGCGCGGAGGATGCCATACCGCTCGGCATAAAAATTGATCGCCTCGGCATGGGTTGCCGAGGCTTGCACCGACAGATGCAGACGCAGATCCGGATGGACACGCCGTGCATAGGCCATCAACCCCGGGTCGGCCAAGATGATCGCATCCACGCCCTCGCTCGCCGCCGTATTAATCGCCTGATGCCAACGCCCTAAGGTCTCTGGTTGTGGAAAGGTATTGAGCGCCATCAAGACCTTGCGGCCCCGGTCATGGGCGTAGCGCAGCCCCTCGCGCAGGGCGGTCTGGTCAAAGTTCAGCCCGCCAAAGTTGCGCGCATTGGTGTTGTCGCGCAAGCCCAAATAAACGCCGTCCGCGCCATGATCGACGGCCGCCTTCAAGGCCGGCAGACCACCCGCCGGACAGATAAGTTCTAGTGTTTTTTTAGCCATCCCGATTCCATTATGAAAAATCCCCCTGCCGCGTGCCCCGCCAGGCGAGTTCGGCCTCGATCGCGTTCAAGACCGGCCAGCGCCGCGCCACCCACGCGGGTGCCAAGAGGAGATCCACCGGCGCCGTCCCGGTCACCCGATGATAGCGCACTGCCCACGGCGTGCGCTCGATCAGATCGGCCGCCGTGCGCACATAGTCCGCCTGCGTCAGCGGCGTGTACTCACCGCGCTGCCACTGCTGCGCCAAGACCGTGTGACGCACCACATGCAAAGGGTGCAACTTGATGCCATCCACCCCCGTATTCAGCACCCGCTCCAGGCTCGTTTGATAATGCGTTGCGTCCTCGCCCGGCAGACCGAGGATCAGATGACAGCACACCGGCAGACCGCGCACCCGCGCTGCCCGCGCCGCTGTCTCGTATGCCGCCCAGCCGTGGCCCCGATTGACGCGCCGCAAGGTCGCATCAAACGCCGATTGCAGACCGAGTTCCAGCCACACCTCGTGACCTGCGGCCTGATATTCGACGAGCAAATCCAACACCGCCGCTGGCACGCAATCAGGCCGCGTCCCGATCGATAGGCCAATCACCCCCGGCACCGCCAAGGCCTCGTCATACAAACGACGCAAGGTGGCGACATCGGCGTAGGTATTGGTATAGGCCTGAAAATACGCCAGATATTTATGCGCCCCGGTACCTTGCGCAATGACCCGTTTGGCCTCGGCCACCTGCGTTAACAGCGTCGTCGGTCGGCGCGCCCGGCGTACCTTGCCCCCGCCCGGTATCGCCGCAACGATCTCCCCTGAGCCACAACGACCGGTCGGATTAAACGAACGGTTATTGCAAAAGGTACAGCCGCCCACCCCCAAGCTACCGTCACGATTCGGGCAGGTAAACCCCGCGTCAATGGCGATCTTATGCACCCGCTCACCATGACGCGCCAGCAGGTCTTGCCCCAAGGTGTGGACCCGTTCGCTCAAGGCCATCGTCCTAATCTTCCCCACCCTGCATCAACCACCAATAGCCAAAACCCGCCACAAACCAGAACAAGGCCAAGAGACCCGCCATCGCGCCACAGCGATAACCCAACAAGGGCAAGACGGCCGAGGTCAGGTACAACAGCGCACGCACCCCGTTATAACGCCCTATCGCCTGTCGTGCCCGCGTATGCCACGCCGTCTGCCGACCGGGACGCAACCAGACCGGGACCAATTGCGTCGCCGCCCCGCTCACCAGCGGGAACATAAACCCCGCGACAAAGACATCCAACGGCGCCACGCCCGGCACCACCACGCCCACCACGGCCAAGGCCAGACCCACGACCGCGGCCGCCAAGACCGGCGGCGCACCCTGCCAAGACAGGATACGGACACGCCCCTGCCGCCACCACGCCCATGCCATCCGCCCCATAGGCCACAGCCAACACAACGCCCCCAGCACGGTCAAGGCAGGCAGTTCTAACGCACGCCCCAGCGACAACAACACCGCCCCCGTCAACGCCCACTTCAAGTCTTGGCGCAAACGCAGGTTCACGCCCACATCCGCATGCCCCGTCGCCGTCGGGAACAAGACCTGCAAGGTCCCCACCGCCGTCAGCCCGACAAAACCGAACAGATTGATATGCAGATGAAACTGCCGCAACGGCGCGTGCCAATCAGGAAAGACCGGGATCAAGGCCGCCGCCGTCAGCCCCGCGATCAAACACGCGACAGCTGCGACATACCACGCCAGACCCGGATGCGCCCCGCCCAAGGCCGCCGTCGCCCGTTGCCGCATCCACAGCAACTGCCACGCCGCGCCCGCCGCGATGAGGATGGCCAACGGCATGATCCACGCCCAGTCCACTTTCCCGGCAAATACCCCCAGCAGCGACACCCCCGCGAGACCCAGCCCCACCGGCAACCCGCCCAAGGCCCGCCCCGCCGCCCGACTGCGCGTCAGCACCGGGACAAAATGCTGCATCGCCGCCATGATCAAGGGCAAGGCCGCTACCACAAAGATCAGATGCGCCCAGAACGCAGGCGCGATCGCCAAGGCCAGCAAGGGCGACAGGCTGGTCGAAAACAACAAGATAAACAGGGACAAGAGCAACAAAAAAATCAACATTGGGGAATAAAACCCTTTTAAAAAGCCTGCGGCACGCGACCTTCCGCCGAGTAAGGTCGCCACGCTACCGCGATAACCCACCAGAAGCATTGACGCCCATCAACCCGCGTACACCGACCCCCTCAATCACTGCTGGTCGTAACGGCCCATAGATATTATTATGTCCGCCTTGCGTGCGCGCTACAGGATTAAATCTGTCCCGATGGTATCTGATCATATCCTTGTCCCGCCGCACTGATCTGAGAACAGGATTTACAAATGAAATGTGTAGACGATTTCCGCCTAACGCTCGGCGATACAGAATTAGTGCCCATCATCATCGGCGGCATGGGTGTGGACATCTCCAGCACCGACCTCGCCTTGGAGGCCGCGCGCCTCGGCGGCATCGGCCACATCTCGGACGCGATGGTGCCGACCGTCTCTGACCGTCGCATCAAGACCCGCTACGCCAAAGACAAGCTCAAGCACTACAAATTCAATGTCGAAAACAAAGACAAGGCCGTCGTCCAGTTCGACCTCGGCCACATCATCGAGGCCACCCACTGGCATGTTGGCCGCACCATGACCGCCAAAAAAGGCGACGGCATGGTGTTCATCAACTGCATGGAAAAACTGACCATGAACGCGCCGCGCGAGACCCTCAAGGTGCGCATGACCGCCGCCCTCGATGCCGGCATCGACGGCATTACCCTCGCCGCTGGCCTGCACCTAGGCTCCTTCGCCCTGATCGAAGATCACCCGCGTTTCCGCCACGCCAAACTCGGCATCATCGTCTCGTCGCTACGCGCCTTACAGTTATTCCTACGCAAATCCGCCCGCACTAACCGCCTACCCGACTACATCGTCGTCGAAGGCCCTTTGGCCGGCGGCCACCTCGGGTTTGGCATGGACTGGGCACAATACGACCTCGCCACCATCATCGCTGAGATCCATGCTTGGATGGCCAGCGAACACCTCCGCATCCCCGTCATCGCCGCCGGTGGCATCTTCACCGGCACGGACGCCACGCAATTTTTGGAGGCCGGCTGTGCCGCCGTCCAGGTCGCCACCCGCTTTACCGTCTCCAAGGAATGCGGTCTGCCCGACCCGGTCAAACAAGAATACTTCAAGACCAGCGCGGTCAACATCGAGGTCAACCAGATCTCGCCGACCGGTTACCCGATGCGTATGCTCAAAAACAGCCCCGGCATCAACTCCGGCATCCGCCCCAACTGCGAGGCCTTCGGCTACATCCTCGACAGCGCTGGTCACTGCGCCTATATCGACGCCTATTTCCGCGAACAAGAAGCCCATCCCGAGACCAAGTTCACGGTCGCCGACAAGACCTGCCTCTGCACCCACATGCGCAACTTCGACATCTGGACCTGTGGCCACTATACCTATCGCCTCAAAGACACCGCTCGCCTCAACGCCGACGGGGCATATCAACTGCTCAGCGCCGAGCACATCTTCAACGACTATCGCTATAGCAAAGACGGGCAGATCGCCCTGCCTGATCTACCCTGACGCCCTCGCTGGCCGTGTGCATCGATCAAGCCCACGGCCCGCAGAGACAGCCCAACCGCTGCAACCCTCTTTATTTCCATACCCGTGTGGCGCACACAAATCCCGCGCTTGACAGTGTGCCTTTGGACGCCATAAGATAGTAACCGATTACTATCTTATGGCGTCCCTGATGGACACGCATCCAAAACACCTACCCGCCGATGAGCGCCGCGCCATCACCGTTAAGACGGTGGTCGAACTCGCGGCCATCGTCAACCCCAGCGAGATCACCACGGCCGCCATTGCGCGGCACATGAATGTCACTCAAGGCGCGCTATTCCGCCACTTTCCGTCTAAGGACGCGATCTGGCAAGCCGTCATGGAATGGCTGGCCGATCGGCTAATGACACGGATCGACTGCGCCGCACACGGGATCGAGTCCCCCTTGGCCGCCATGCGGGCCATGTTCATGAGCCATATCGAGTTTGTGATTGAACATCCCGGCGTGCCCAGGATGATGTTTGGCGAATTACAACGCGCGGATACCAGTCCAGCCAAGCGCATGGCCAAAACCATCGTCCAGCGTTACACCGAGCGCATCGTAGCGCACCTTGAGCGGGGCAAAGAAAACGGCGAGATTGCAAGCTTCGTCGATACCCGAATCGCTGCGACCCTGTTTATCGGCAGCATCCAGGGCATGGTCATGCAATCCATGCTATCGGGCGACATTGCGCACCTGCGCAACGATGCGCCCGGTCTATTTAACCTCTACCAACGCGGCATCCAAAAAGACAACGCGGCCTAAAATGAAACACTATCTATCCGTGCTGAGAAAACTTCGTGGAAAAACATGGGCATTGATTGGTTTCTTAGTCACGCTACTCGCCGTGTTTGTTTTCGTAGGCCTACGCTCAGGCCCGCTAGCACCGATACCCATCACCGTTAGCACCGTAGAAAACCGCTCCATCAGCCCCGCACTGTTTGGCGTTGGCACTGTACAGGCGCGTTATACCTACAAGATCGGCCCAACCGCTGTCGGGCGCGTCAAATCCGTCTTCGTCCAGGTTGGATCCCCCGTCAAAGCAGGACAGCTTTTAGGTGAAATGGACCCCATCGATCTCGATGACCGCATCGGCGCACTAGATGCAGCCCTGCTGCGCGCCCAATCTACTGCGCTGGTCGCCGAGGCCCAAGTTCAAGAAGTATCCGCGCGCAAGCGTTTTGCCGAAGCACAATTACAACGCTACGAGAAACTATGGGCGGACAGCGTAGTCAGCAAAGAAGCCGTCGAGATCAAACGCCAAGAACAGCAAATTGCTGAAGCGGGACTCCACGCCGCGCGCGCCAATCTGGAGGCCAGCAGACACGAGCACTTACGCACTCGCGCCGAGCGTAATGGTTTAACCCAGCAACGCCATAATCTACGCCTGATCGCCCCGGTCGCCGGCCTGGTCAGCCTACGCGCCGCCGACCCCGGAACCACCGTCATCGCTGGACAATCCGTCATCGAGATCATCGACCCGATCAGCCTATGGATCCATGTGCGTTTCGATCAACTACGCGCTGCCGGACTCAAAGAGGGGCTTCCCGCACAGATTGTGTCCCGCAGTTCAAGCGAAAAATCCATCCCTGGACGCATAGCACGCATCGAACTATTGGCCGACGCAGTCACCGAGGAAAGCCTAGCCAAGGTGGTATTCGCCACCCTACCCAACCCCCTCCCACCCATTGGCGAGTTAGCCGAAGTGACCGTAGCGCTACCCCCCACAGCCGCGCGGCCCGTCATTAGCAACGCCAGCGTGCAACAACGCCACGGTCAACTCGGCGTTTGGGTCGTCACGGAAGACCGCCTACGCTTCGCACCCGTCAAGCTAGGCGCCACGGACCTTGATGGCCGCGTACAAATACTGGAAGGGCTAAAAAGCGGCGAACGCATTGTGGTTCATAGCCAGCGCCCCTTAGAGACGCATAGCCGTTTCAGCGTCGTGAATAGATTGCCCGGGATAACGCCGTGATCAGTCTAGCCGGGCGCGACATCCTGCATTCATGGGGGAAGTTCGTCTTTACCGGGATCGGCCTGGGCCTACTGATCGGCGTCACCTTAACCATGGCCGGCGTGTATCGCGGCATGGTCGATGATGCCAAGGCGCTCCTCGACAATAGCGGTGCCGACCTGTGGGTCGTGCAACAGGACACGCTGGGGCCCTACGCCGAACCCTCCAGCCTGTATGACGACAGCTATCGTGGCATTTTAACCCTGAACGGAGTCGAACAAGCCGCCAACATCACCTATCTGACCATGCAGGTGCGACCGGCGAAGGATCAAAGAACGGCCAAGGATGTTCGCGCCATGGTCGTCGGAACCCCCCCCGGCCGCAGCGGCGAACCAGGACAACCCAAGCATCTCATCGCCGGTCGGCACATCACGCGCAACCACTACGAGGCCGTGGCAGATCTCGCCAGCGGCTTCGACCTGGGTGATCGCATCGTCATCCGCCGCAACGAATACCGTGTCGTCGGATTAACCCGACGCATGGTCTCTTCTGGCGGCGACCCCATGATCTTCATCCCATTACAAGACGCTCAAGAGGCGCAATTTCTAAAAGACAACGACGCCATCCTCAGGCAACGCGCCCGCACCGCCGAAAATCCGACCCTCAATCGTCCCGGTGTACTCGACGCAGTGATCGCCTCACAAAGCGTCAACCCCTTCGTCAACGCCGTATTGGTGCGGATCAAACCGGGCCACGACCCTGAACGCGTCGCCGAATCTATCCGCCGCTGGAAACGCCTCACGGTATACACCCGAATACAGATGGAGGACATCCTAATTGCCAAACTCATCGCCACATCCTCCCGCCAGATCGGGATGTTTCTCGTCATTCTGGCTATCGTGAGCGCGGCGATCGTCGCCTTCATCATTTACACCCTCACGATGGGAAAGATCCGCGAGATCGCCGTCTTGAAGCTGATCGGCACAAAGAATCGCACCATTTCCGGGATGATCCTGCAACAAGCCATCGGGCTGGGACTGATCGGTTTCGTCGTCGGCAAGGTGTCCGCCACCCTTTGGGCACCCATCTTCCCTAAGTATGTCTTACTTGAGTTTGGCGACGCGGCACGCGGTTTCGTCGCCGTGATCGTGATCTGTGTCTTAGCCAGCATCTTGGCCATCCGCGCCGCGCTCAAGGTTGACCCTGCGGAGGCAATCAGTGGATAGATACAACCAAGGCATCCGCATCGAAGGCCTAAAGAAACGCTACGGCACCGGCGATACGGCTGTCGATGCCCTCAAGGGCGTCGACATGCAAGTTGCACCAGGAGAGGTCATCGGCCTGATTGGCCCATCCGGTTCTGGCAAGAGCACCTTGCTGAAATGCCTCGGCGCCATTATCGATCCAAGCGCCGGGCGCATGACGCTGGGCGAACAGATTATCTACGAAGACGCTTGGAAAATACCCGACCTTTGCGCCCTACGCCGTGACAAGATCGGCTTCGTATTCCAAGCCCCCTATCTCATCCCGTTTTTAGATGTGACCGACAATGTCGCCCTGCTGCCCATGCTCGCGGGGCGATCTAACCGTGAATCGCGCCAACGGGCCATGGCCTTATTAGAAGCGCTGGATGTTGCCCATCGTGCCAAGGCCATGCCATCCCAACTATCCGGTGGGGAACAACAACGCGTCGCCATCGCGCGTGCGCTCGTCAACCGGCCGCCCATCATCCTGGCCGACGAACCCACCGCACCCCTGGACAGCGAACGCGCGCTCACCGTCATCCATCTTCTAGAAGAAATGGCCGCGCAGTTTTCAACCGCTATCATCGTTGTGACTCACGACGAAAAGATCATCCCCACCTTCAAACGCATCTACAGCATCCGCGACGGCCGCACCCACGAAGAGCAAATCAAGACGCATCCCTAAAACTTTTCCCTGAAAGATCATCACATGAAACCTATCGCCACCTTAAGCCTCAGCCTCCTCATCACGGCCTTTGCCACACCCGCAGCCGTCATCGCCGCCGAGCCCGCCAAGCCCCTCGCTCTGCGTGGCATCATGCAAGACCTCGGCCGCCACATGCAAACCATCACCCTCGCCATCGCCCATGAAGATTGGGCCGGCGTCGAAAAGACCGCACCGCTGATCGCCGCACACCCCCAATCCCCACTTTCAGAAAAGACCCGCATCCTGAGCTTCATTGGCACGAATCTAGGAAAATTCAAGGCGCACGATCACAAGACCCATGAAGCCGCACACCACCTCATGCACGCAGCGCAACACCAAGACGGCCCGGCTGTCATCAGCGCCTTTCAGTCGTTACAAAGCGGATGCCTAGGCTGCCACCAAGAATTCCGCAAACCCTTCATCCAACACTTCTACGGCGCAAAATAAACCCTTGCCTACGCCCGACATCGACCTCTTCTGCCGCGTCATCGACAACTTCGGTGACGCGGGGGTCGCGTTGCGTCTCGCGCGGCGGCTGGTCGGCTTAGGGCAAACGGTGCGTCTCTGGATGGACACGCGCCCCGCCATAGGTCAGCCTGACGACGCGCAACGCTTCGAGACCTGCCGCTGGCCCGACCGCTTCCCGGCCGTTACACCCGCCAACCGCGTCATCGCCCTGTTCGGTGCGCGCCTACCCGAGACCTATCTGGCGGCAATGGCCACGCAGACCCCGCCGCCGATCTGGATCAACCTCGAATACCTCACCGCCGAGGCCTGGGCGGTCGGCTGTCATGGCATGGCCTCACCGCACCCACGCCTGCCGCTCACCGAACAATTCTTCTTCCCCGGCATCACCCCCGGCACCGGCGGGGTCGTCCTCGAACCCGCGTTGCTCGCCGAATGGGCCGCATTTGATCGCCCCGCCTTTCTCGCCCGTATCGGACTACCCGACGACGACCAACGCCTCATCAGCCTGTTTAGCTACGACACCGCGGCCTTAGACAGCCTCATCCTGCAGTGGCAGGACGGCACCGGCGTACGCGTCTGCACCTTCGTCACCCCCGCCCTACCGCGTATGGCCCGTTGTCTAGGTCGAGAGCAACTCCAGGCCGGTGACACCGTGCAACGCGGCGCGCTCGACCTGCATATCCTGCCGTGGCTGAGCCAAGACGATTACGACCGCCTGCTCTGGTCCTGTGCATGCAACATCGTGCGCGGCGAAGACTCCTTCGTGCGTGCTCAACTCGCCGGACGGCCGTTCCTCTGGCAACCCTACGCCCAAGCCGAGGACACCCACCTCGTCAAACTAAACGCCTTTCTCGATCACTACAGCGTCGATCTTCCCACCGCCGCCGCCCACGCCCTGCGCGCCCAACACCACGCCTTCAGCCTAGGCACCCCCATGCCCCACGCGACACCAGACACCCACGCCCACGCCCAGCACTGGCGCGCCCAGATAGTCGCCCGCGGCGACTTGGGCGAACGGCTGCTAAAAACCAACCACGGCTAATCTAAGGCGTCTGCGATCAGCGCCTCTAATTGGCGTTTGTGTTCAGCCGAAAACCCCGTCGCAGGCGAGGCCGAATGCGGCCTTCCGGCATACCGCCAAGGCAACTCGAAGCGCAGGAATTGGCGCAACATATACGGCCACGCGCCTTGGTTTTTAGGCTCATCCTGCGCCCACAGCATCTCGATGCCGGCGGGATAACGCGCCACCGCCGCGCGAAACTCTTCGTCCGGGAACGGGTAAAATTGTTCAATGCGGAGCACGGCGATATCGCGGATGCCGCGCGCCTGACGCGCCGCCACCAGGTCAAAATAAACCCGCCCGCTACACCACACGACGCGTCGCACCTCCTCCGCATCGAGGTCGGCCACATCAAAGATCACCGGCCGGAACGCGCCCTCGGTCAACGCGCTCAAGGGCGACACCGCCTCCGGGTGACGCAACAGGCTTTTGGGCGTCAAGACGATGAGCGGTTTACGATACGGGCGCACCATCTGTCGGCGCAGGAGATGAAAAAACTGCGCCGGCAGGCTAGGCTGGACGATCTGCATATTATCTTCCGCCGCCAATTGCAAAAAGCGTTCGATACGCGCCGACGAGTGTTCCGGCCCCTGCCCCTCATAGCCGTGCGGCAAAAGCAACACCAGGCCGTTCAAACGCCCCCATTTTGTCTCGCCGGAGGCGATAAACTGGTCGATGACGACCTGCGCACCATTGACGAAATCGCCAAACTGCGCCTCCCAAAGAACCAGGCTATCCGCTGAGGCGACGCTGGCATAGCCATATTCAAAGGCCAACACCGCCTCTTCCGACAGCAACGAATTGACCACCGCAAAACGCGCCGTACCGCCGCCTGCCGCCTGCAACGGGATCCACTCACCGCGATCCCTCTGGGTGCGCTGTTGATCGTGCAGCACCGCATGGCGATGCGCAAAGGTGCCGCGCTCGCTGTCTTGCCCCGACAGCCGCACGCTATAGCCCTCCGCCAGCAGGCTGCCATAGGCCAGCAACTCGCCCATACCCCAATCTAACGGCTGCGCGCCCGCCATCATCTGTCGACGCGCCGCCTGTATCGCCAAGACGCGCGGATGCAACACAAAACCCTCCGGCGGCGGCGCCGTCAGGTGTGCGCCGACAGCGGCTAACGCGGCGTCTGCTACCGCCGTCACCGCCGCTGCGCGCCACGATTGGCGCATAAAGGCATCCCATTGGTTGACCGCGCGCACGGGTTTTTCGTCTGGCGCGGCATCGAGACCGGCTTTATAGACCTCGATCAAGGCCTCAGCCTCGCTCATCGTCTGCAACACCCCGCGCTCCAGCAAACGCTGCGCATACCCCTCGCGCGTCGATGGCAAGGCACGAATCGCGCGATACATCAAGGGCTGCGTCACCATAGGCTCGTCTTGTTCGTTATGCCCCAAACGGCGATAGCAGATCAGGTTGATGGCGATGTCGGCGTGAAAGGCCATGCGATATTCCAACGCGATACGCCCGGCACGCAGCACCGCCTCCGGGTCATCGCCGTTGACATGCAGGATAGGCGCCTCGACCATCTTGACCACATCGGTGCAATAAAGACTAGAGCGCGTATCACGCGGGTCTGAGGTGGTAAAACCGATCTGATTATTGAGCACAATATGGAGCGTTCCGCCAGTCGTAAAGCCGCGCGTCGCCGCCATCGCCAGGGTCTCCATCACCACGCCCTGCCCGGCAAAGGCCGCATCACCGTGCACCACCACGGCGAGCGCACGGTTGCGGTCGCGGTCATCCAAGGCCTCTTGCCGCGCCCGCACCCACCCCTCCACCACCGGCGAGACGATCTCCAGATGCGAGGGATTAAACGACAAGGCCACGCGCACCGTGCCACCCGCGCCCGTCACCTGCGCCGTAAACCCTTGGTGATACTTCACATCACCGCCGCGACCGTCCTCCGGCGCGTCATCATGCGCGCTACGGAAAAGGTCAAACACCGAGCGGCCGAGCAGGTTTTGCAACACATTGAGGCGACCGCGATGGCTCATCCCCAAGCCGATCTCGGCCACACCGGCCTTTGCTGCGCTTGCTACGATCTCGTGCAACAACGGCAACAACGACTCGCCGCCCTCTAAAGAAAAACGCTTTTGACCGACAAAACGGGTATGGATCAAACGCTCCAAGGTCTCGGCCGCCGTCAGGTGCAGCAACAGGTCGCGCTGCTCGGTCGCCGTCAACGGCATCGGGCACGCACCCTCCAAACGGTGTTGCAGCCAGGTGCGCCGTTTCGGGTCAGAGACATGCGCCAACTCGGCAGACAAGCGCCCGCCATAGGCCATTTGCAATCGCGCCAATATCCCGCGCAGGGTGTCCGTCCCTTGCCCGCCAGCCAAATTACCCGTCTCAAAATGACTATCCAGATCGGCCGCCGTCAGTCCATGATGCGCCGGATCGAGTTCAACCAAATGACGCGGCTCGTGCAGGCGCAAAGGGTCTAGGTCTGCATTATGGAACCCGTGCGTGCGCCACGCCTCGATCAGGTGCAACACCGCCACCTGCGCCACCAGCGACAGACACGACGCCGGCAAATCTGCCACAGGGGGCGGGGCAGTCATCGACGGAGACGCCAACGCCTCCAGATACGCAAGGTTGCCCGCGAAATAGGCGTTACTCATCGCGGCTATCTATTTGCTACGCCGTGCGCGTCGCTGCTCCACCGGCACAAACTCGCGCCGCACAGGGCCGGTGTAGAGCTGTCGTGGCCGCGCAATCTTATGATCTTTCGCCAACACCATCTCGTTCCACTGCGCCGTCCAACCGGCCGTGCGCGCCAAGGCAAAGATGGCAGTAAACATCGACGTCGGGATACCCAAGGCACGCAAGACGATACCCGAGTAAAAATCGACATTGGGATAGAGTTTTTTCTTCACGAAATACTCATCGTCCAAGGCGATCTCCTCCAGTTTCAGGGCGATCTTAAACAGCGGGTCGTCGTAAAGGCCGAGTTCATCCAACACCTCGTGACAGGTGCGCCGCATGATCGCCGCACGCGGATCCATGTTTTTATAGATGCGATGGCCAAAGCCCATGAGCCGGAAACCACTCGTCTTGTCCTTGGCGCGCGCGATAAACTCAGCGATGCGCGCGACATCGCCGATCTCCTCCAGCATCTTCAGCACGGCCTCGTTCGCGCCGCCATGTAACGGCCCCCACAGGCTGGCGATACCGGCCGCCACGCAGGCAAACGGGTTGGCATAGCTAGACCCCGCCGTGCGCACCGTCGAGGTCGAGGCGTTTTGCTCGTGGTCGGCGTGGAGGATAAAAATGCGGTCTAAGGCGCGCACCGCCACCGGGTTAGGCTCGTACGGTGCGCACGGCGTGGCATGCAACATATACAAAAAATTGGCCGCATACGAAAGCCGATTTTGCGGATAGACAAACGGCTCGCCACGGTTATATTTATAACTCCACGCCGCGATGGTCGGAATCTTAGCCAGCAAGCGATCCATAGAGATGCCGCGCTGCACCGGGTCGGCAACATCCGCAGAATCGGGATAAAACGCCGACAACGCCCCCACCGCCGAGACCATCACCGCCATCGGATGTGCATCGCGGCGAAAGGCGCGGAAGAAGTAATTCATCTGATCGTGGATCATGGTGTGATGCCGGATCACCGTATCAAACTCCGTCCGCTGCGCCTCTGCCGGCAACTCACCGTGGCGCAACAGATAGGCCACCTCCAGAAAATCCGCCGACTCTGCCAGGTGCTCTATCGGATAACCCCGGTAATACAGCAGGCCCTTATCGCCGTCGATATAGGTAATATCAGACGAACAACTCGCGGTCGAAAGAAACCCCGGGTCAAAGCTAAAATAGCCTTGGCTGCCCAGTTGTCGTATATCGATACAACGCGGCCCCAGGCTGCCTTCCAAGATAGGCAGTTCGATGCGCTGATCGCTATCGTTAAAGGTAATAACCGCAGTCGGTTTTGTGTCGCTCATCATCGTGTCTCTCGTATCCGTAGCACTAAATCGGCCCAAGCCTCTGGCGCTGCACTGCGACCCAATAACCAATCGTAGAGCTGATCATCCTCAGCGGCCAACAGGTGCAACAATCCCGCGCAGTCTAGCGCATTCAAGGGTTCATGGCGATCTAGAAAGCGGTTCAGCCAGATGTCCAGCTCCAACATCCCGCGCCGACAGCGCCAGCGCAGTGCTGCGTGATCGCACGCCATCTTAGATCGCCCGATCAACCAGCAGGTGTTTGATCCGTCCGATGGCCGCCGTCGGGTTGAGCCCCTTGGGACACGACTCGACGCAGCTCATGATGCCGTGGCAGCGGAACAACCGGTACGGGTCTTCGAGAAAATCTAGCCGCGTATCGGTGGCCTGATCGCGACTATCGAGCAAAAAACGCGCCGATTGCAACAAGGCCGCCGGACCTAAAAAGCGATCCGGGTTCCACCAAAAGGCCGGACACGCCGTCGTGCAACAGCCGCACAAGACGCATTCCCACAGGCCGTCCAACATCGCCCGCTCGGTCGCCGTTTGTAGGCGTTCGTTTTCGGGTTCGGGGTCGAGGTTGATGAGATAGGGTTTTACCGCACGGTAGTGTTGATAAAACTGCTCCATATCGACGATCAGGTCGCGCACCACGGCCAGTCGTGGCAAGGGGCGGATCTCGATCGGCTGTTTCAGCCCCTCCAAGGCGGTGACGCAGGCCAGCACATTGCGCCCGTTGACATTAACCCCGTCTGAGCCACACACGCCCTCGCGGCAGGAACGGCGAAAGCTCAGGCTCTCGTCCTGTTCCTTGATGGCGATCAGCGCGTCGAGCAGCTTTTTGCCTTGTGGATCGAAGTCGATCTCATAGGCCTGCATAAAGGGCCGCGCATCGCTCTCGGGGTTGTAACGATAGATATTAAAGCGCATCAATACACCCTCGCGACCGGTTGGATGGTCTCGACCGTGAGCGGTTTTAGACGCACCGGCTTAAAGTCGAGTTCGTCGTTAGCGCGGAAATAGAGCGAGTGGCGTAGCCAATGGTCATCGTCCCGCTCCGGGTAGTCCTCGCGCGCATGGGCGCCGCGACTTTCGGTGCGGGCCAAGGCGGCAAACAGGGTGGCGCGGGCGATGGGCAACAGGTTCTCGAGCTCTAAGGCCTCGATCCGGGCGGTGTTGAAATAACGGCTACGGTCGTCGATAAAGGCATCCGCCAACCGCGCCTCGACCTCCGTCAGCTTTTTGATGCCGGCACGGATCAGGGTCTCGTTGCGATAGACGCCGCAATGCGCCTGCAAGATGTGCTGCATCTCGGCACGCAACAGCGCGACCCGCTCGCTGCCCGTGGGCCGATCCCAGCGCAGCAGCCGCGCCAAGACCGCCTCCACCGGGGCCTGCGGGGTGGCTTGCGGGAAGGGATTCTCGCGCAGATAAGCCAGCATATGCTGTCCGGCGGCGCGACCAAAGACGACCAGGTCGAGCAGGGAATTGCCGCCCAGCCGATTCGCGCCATGCACCGAGACGCAGGCGCATTCGCCCACCGCGTACAACCCCGGCACCGGCTCTTCCGGGCCGTTCTGCACCGGGACGACGACCTGACCGTGCAGATTCGTGGGGATGCCGCCCATCATATAATGCGCGGTCGGGGTCACCGGCATGGGCGCGACACACGGGTCCACGCCAGCAAACTGCATAGACAGCTCGCGGATACCGGGCAGGCGCTCTTTGATCGTGTCAGCACCCATATGGTCAATCTTGAGCAAGACAAAATCGCCGTGTTCGCCGCATCCACGCCCGGCCAAGATCTCCTGCGCGATGGCGCGCGAGACGACATCGCGCGAGGCCAAGTCCTTGGCCTTGGGCGCATAACGCGGCATAAAGCGTTCGCCGTCTTTATTAAGCAGATAACCGCCCTCGCCGCGCACCCCCTCGGTAATCAGGCTGCCGATCTCGGGGATGCCGGTGGGGTGAAACTGCCAAAACTCCATGTCTTCGAGCGGCAGGCCGGCGCGTAACACCATGCCCAGACCGTCGCCGGTATTGATGTGCGCGTTGGTCGAATGACGGAAGATACGCGCCGCGCCGCCCGTCGCCAACAAGGTGGTGCGCGCCTCGAACAACCACGGCTCACCGGTCTCGATCTCCAGCGCCATCACGCCGATCACCGTACCCGCGTCGTTGCGGATCAGGTCGAGCGCGAAGAACTCGTCAAAGAACTGCGTGCGCGCCGCGATGTTGCGCTGATACAGGGTATGCAACAAGGCGTGGCCGGTGCGATCGGCCGCCGCACAGGTGCGGATCGCCTGCTCGCCACCAAAGTTTTTCGACTGGCCACCGAAGGGCCGCTGATAAATCTTGCCCGCGTTCTTGCCCGTTTCGAGGCGCGAAAACGGCAGTCCCATGTGTTCTAGTTCGTACACCGCCTGTGCCGCGTTACGGCACATAAATTCGATCGCGTCTTGGTCGCCCAAAAAGTCTGCGCCTTTCACCGTGTCGTACATGTGCCAATGCCAGTGGTCCTCCTCGACATTGCCTAAGGCGGCGGTGATGCCGCCCTGCGCCGACACCGTGTGCGAACGGGTAGGAAAGACCTTAGAGATGACCGCCACCTTGAGATCGGCCTCGGCCAAGGTCAAGGCGGCGCGCAGACCCGCCCCGCCACCACCCACGATAACGGCATCAAAACGCCGCGTAGCATAATTCATACGACAACCCACACAATATGCGCCGCCCAGCCCACACAGAGCAGACTAGCGGCCAAAAACACAAACAACAGCGGCAGACGCAGGCGCATGGGCTGGACATACTCCATCATCACCTCGCGCAGACCGATCCAGGCATGCACCAACACAGCGATCACCGTCAACAGCATGATCAGCTTGACATAGAGCGGCTGAAACAGGGCCAGCCACGCGGCGTAATCGGTCACGCCCGCGACCTGCCACAACGCCACCGGCGTGATCAACGCCATCCATACCGCGCTGGCCCGTTGCAGCAACCAGATCGTCAAACCACTGCGTGCCCCGCCGGCGTGACGCGTCATAGCAGCACCGCCGTCAACACCCAGGCTGACACCAAGACCAGCCAAGCGGAACGCCGTGCGCTAAGGCGCGCCTCACCCCACCCTATATCAAAGCCAAGATGCCGCACCCCGGCCAAGAGGTGATGCAAAAAGGCCCAAAGCACCACGAAATACAGCACGGCCCCTAAACCCTGCGATACGATTTTTTGTACCATGGCGAACCCCTCAGCCGAGGCCAGCGAAACCTGCCACGCCCAGAGTAAAAGCGGGATCGCCACGGCCAGCAACACCCCCGTCGCCCTATGCAAGATAGACACAAAACCGCCGACCGGCAGCCAGATCTTAAATAGGTTGAGGTAGAACGGACGCTTTGCGCGGGACATAGTCATGCGGCAGCGGCAGCGGCGACGGCCGGCGGGATGCGTTCTAAGAGGCGCGGATCAAAGGGTTTCGGCAAGATATAGTCGCGGCCAAAGGTCAACGCGTCTAGGCCGTAGGCCGCCAACACCTCGGCCGGCACCGGCTCACGCGCCAAGGCCGCCAAGGCCTGCGCCGCCGCGATCATCATCGGCTGGGTAATCGCCCGGGCGCGGGCGTCGAAGGTGCCTTTAAAGATATACGGAAAGCCCAACACATTATTAACCTGATTAGGATAATCCGAGCGCCCCGTTGCCATCAAGGCATCGTTACGCGCGGCGTGAACCTCAGCCGGGAGGATCTCCGGGTCGGGGTTGGCCATCGCAAACACGATAGGCCGCACGGCCATGCTTTGCACCATCGCCGCCGTCACCAGACGCGGGCCAGAGACGCCAATAAAGACATCGGCACCCAGCATCGCGTCGGCCAAGCTGCGCATCTCGGTCTCCTTGGCAAACTCCTGCTTGTGCGCGTTGAGATCGCTGCGCGCGCTGTGGATCACGCCTTTAGAATCGACCAGCGTCATGTTGGCCTTATTGCCGCCCATCGCAATCAACAGCCGCATACACGCCAACCCCGCCGCACCCGCGCCCAGACACACCAACTTAATGTCATCCAGGCGTTTAGCCTGCACCTCTAACGCGTTGAGCAGCCCGGCGCACATCACCACGGCCGTGCCGTGTTGATCGTCATGAAAGACCGGGATATCCAGGCGCGCCTGCAAGGCTGCCTCGATCTCAAAACACTGCGGCGCGGCAATATCTTCGAGATTAATCCCGCCAAAGGTGGGTGAGATATTGACCACCGTCTCGATGAACGACGCGACGCTGGGCGCGTCGACCTCGATGTCAAACACATCAATCCCGGCAAAGCGTTTGAATAGAATGCCCTTGCCCTCCATCACCGGCTTAGAGGCCAGCGGGCCTAGATTGCCCAGCCCCAAAATGGCCGTGCCGTCGGTAATCACCGCGACCAGGTTGCCCTTATTGGTATAGCGATAGGCATTGGCCGGATCGGCAGCGATGGCGCGCACCGGCTCGGCCACGCCCGGCGTATAGGCCAAGGACAGATCGTGTTGGGTGGCGCAGGGTTTGGATGACTCGACCGAGATCTTCCCCGGCCGGGGAAACTCGTGATAGAGCAAAGCGAGGGCATTCAGATCAGCATCAGACATTCATAAATCCACTTAAAGTCGTTAAGACAGCATTCCCAGCGTGCGTGGCAACCACAGCGACAATCCCGGCCAATAAGTCACCAGCATCAGGAACACCAACATCGTCAACAGCCATGGCCAAACGGCGATGGTGAGCTCGGTGATCCCCATGCGCGCGATGCCACTGGCAACATACAGGTTCAATCCAACCGGCGGGTGACACATGCCCACCTCCATATTGACGACCATGATGATACCAAAGTGCACCGGATCTATGCCCAACTTCATTGCGATGGGGAACAAGATAGGCGCCAAGATCAGGACGATAGAGGACGGCTCCATGAAGTTACCCGCCAAGAGCAGCAACACATTGGCGATCAGCAAAAAGCCGATGATGCCCAGACCCTGCCCCAACATCCAATCAGCCATGTCTTGTGGGATATGCTCGCTGGTCATCAAGAACGAAAACAACACTGCGTTGGTAATGATGTAGAGCAACATCGCGCTCATATTGGCCGAGCCTAACAATACCTGCGGCAGGTCTTTGAGGCTAAGGTCTTTATAGACAAACACCGCAATCACAAAGGCATAGACCGCGCTCATCGCCGCCGCCTCGGTGGGGGTAAAGATACCGGAGTAGATTCCGCCCATCACCACAATGATCAACAGCAAACCCCACGCGCTCTCCCGAAACGCCGCCCAGCGTTCGCCCCAACTCGCCTTAGGCTGGCGCGGGTAGTTAAACTTACGCGCCCGATACCAGGTCGTCAGTCCCAACAGGAAGGCCAGCACCAGCCCAGGGATGACGCCGGCCATAAACAAGGCGCCGACCGAGGTATTGGTCGAGACCGAATACATCACCATCACGATAGAGGGCGGGATCAAGATACCTAAGGCACCCGAGGTGGTGATGACACCGGCGCCAAAACGATTCGGAAAACCCGCCTTAACCATCGCCGGCAGTAAGATAGAACCAATCGCCACCACCGTCGCCGGGCTGGACCCCGACACCGCCGCGAACAAGGCACAGGCCAACACCCCGCCCAGACCCAGGCCGCCATGAAAATGCCCGACCATAGCCGAGGCAAAACGGATCATGCGTCGCGCCACCCCGCCGTGGGTCAAAAAGTTGCCCGCCAAGATAAAGAACGGGATCGCCATGATCTCGAACTTCTCTATCCCGGTGAACAGCTTCATCGCCACCGCCTCGATAGGCACATCGGTGAAGACGAACAAAAAGGTCAGCACCGTCAGGCCGAGCGAGATAGAGATCGGCATCCCGGTCAACATCAGGGCCAACAACAAACCAAAGATAATCGCGGCCGTCATGGGCGCCCCTCGTCGTCTTTCGACACGCCATGCGCGTGCAGGTTATCGTCCATACGGTAGATGCGGTCGTCCTGGTCGGCGGCAGGCGGGCCATCCTCGTCCAGCCCGGCCACATGGCTATGATCGTGATGCGGCAGCTCACCGGTGCGGGAGAAACCCCAAGCCACCTGCAAAAAACGGAAGCACATCAAGGACGACCCCAAGGGGATCGCCGAATAAACCACCCAGGTCGGCCATTCGAGATCCGGCGTGATCGGCCCCTCGATCAAGGCCGAGACATCCTGCCCCAAGGCCGAGAAGATCGCGTAGTGCGCGCCGTTCTCCCAAACAAAGAACACCCCCAGCGTACCGATGATGCCGGTAAACAAGGCCCCAGAGAACAAGCCTAAAAAGATAAACCTCCGCCGATTCGCCGCCGCTAAGCGATTAATCAAGACATCGACCCCAACATGGATACCGGTTCGCACACCATAGGCCGCGCCAAACTTGGCCATCCACACAAAGAGGATAATGGTCAGCTCTTGCGACCACGAAAAACGCAGACTGAGCAACCAATCCTGCACGACGGGGATAGCAAACCCCGACAGATAACGGTGCAGGACGGCCGCAAAGGTGATCAGCGTCGCCGTCGCCATGAAGAAGATGACCAGCGCCTCCTCCAAACGATTAAGCCAGCGGTTCATAACGACCGCTTACAGCTTGGCCGGGTCGAAATTAGTCTCTTTGTAGATTAGCTGGATCAAGGCCTCGTCGATCTTAGGCGCGAACTCCTTATGCACAGAGAACAGGGCGCGTTTCAAGGCCAGCCGCTCCGCTGCGGTCAGGCTATAGATCTGCGTCTTGCCCGATTTACGCACCATCTCTAGCGCGTCATCGTTCTCCTGCTTGGCGATCTTGTTGGCATACACCGTCGCCTCCTTCATCGCCGCATCGAGCTGACCGCGCACATCGGCCGGCAGTTCGTCCCAGAACTTCTTGTTGGTGATGACGGCATAGCCCAGATAGCCGTGATTGGTCAACGACAGGTGTTTTTGCACCTCGTGCATCTTCTGCGTATAGAGATTAGAGATTGGGTTCTCGGTGCCATCGACCACGCCGGTCTGTAAGGCCTGATAGACCTCAGAGAAGGCCATCACCTGCGGGATTGCGACTAAGGCCCGCATCTGCGCGTCCAACACCTTAGACGACTGGATACGCATCTTCAGGCCCTTGTAATCCGCCACGCCACGCAAAGGGCTATTGGCCGAGAACGATTTGAAGCCATTGTCCCAATACCCCAGCCCCTTAACCCCCTTCGCTTCGAGCTTGGTCAACAAAGATTGGCCGATAGGCCCTTGCGTGACACGATGCAGCTCGGCGTAATCGTCAAAGATGAAGGGCAGGTCAAATGCCTCAAACTCCTTCACACCCAGCGGGCGGAACTTAGCCAGCGACGGGGCCAACATCTGCACCGCACCCATCTGCAAGGCCTCTAACTCCTCCTTGTCCTTGTACAGCGTGCTATTGGGATAGACCTCGACCTTGACCCGACCGTGCGTCTTTTCCGCCGCCAGCTTGGCAAAATAGAGCGAGGCCTTGCCCTTAGGCGTATCGTTGGCCACCACATGCGAAAACTTGATGATGATAGGCTCGGCGGCGTGCGTAAGACCAACAGCCCCACCCCAGCCCAAGGCCAAGGTCAGTAAAGTAGCGTACAGTTTCATGGTGAGTCTCCTAGTGTGTGGATAAAGCGATCCTGTAGTGACCGCACGGAAGCCATTCTATGCACCCACCTCTTAGCCGACATATTGTGGATACCCGCAGATTGTGGCTATCCACACACATTAGCCCCGAATACCTCTTTACCATAGAGACCATGAACCACCCACCTGCTCACCTCGACACCTCCTCACGCCGCCACTGGCTCTGGTGGCTGCCGAGGCTGACCTTGGTGCTGTTCATCGCCTCCGTCGCCATCCAGCTATGGCTCTCCGAACGCGCCGATCACGCCGAAGAACAGGCCACGCTAACCCATGACCTGTTGTGGCTAGAACAAGGCCTGCGTTTCAACCTCAAACACAACGAAGAGACCTTAGGCCATATCAGCCCCACCCAAGCGACAGATCGCCGCGCCTTTGCGGCCTACGCCCGCACCCTGTTGACGAACAACACCGGCCTGCGCCGCATCGCCTATCTCGACGCCCAACAGCGGCTGCGGCAATCCATGCCGGCGGGACCGCAGGCGGCAGGCGGGCACGCACCCTCCCACCACGCCGATGCACGACTGGCCTTAACGCTGAACAAACCCATCTACAGTCCGCCGTTCTACGCCAATAGCCATGAACACGGAGAATGGTTGTTTGCCGTCCATGTCCCCAGCCCAGCGAGCGGAGGGACCGTTGTTGGCCTCTACGCCCTCGAACAGGCCCTAGCCGAAGGCGTGCCTTGGTGGCTGGCCCAACGCAACCATGTCAGTCTCCGCGACCACAGCGGCAAGATCATCGCCAAAAGTTCACAGCTAGAGACCACTCAACACGCGCACCTGCAGCGCCACATCGTCCTCGACCCGCCTGGCCACGGCGTATCGCTATGGATCATCCCGATACGCCCCCCCGTTCCCCTCTCAGGCAAGGTGCTATCCATCACCCTCATCCTGCTCGCCATCCTCTTGTTATGGAGCCTCTGGGTCTTGCGGCAACACATGCAACACCGTCTCAACGCCGAGAAACAACTCCAGCTCCAACACGAACGCCTACAGACCACCAGCCGTCTCATCACCATGGGCGAGATGGCCTCCAGCTTAGCGCATGAGATCAATCAACCCCTAGCGGCCATCTCCAGCTATGCCACCGGCTCGCTCAACCTGATCGACGCGGGCAAGACAGACCTACAGGAGATCCGCGGCGCCCTGACCCGCATCCAAGCACAGGCCCAGCGCGCCGGCCATATCATTCGACGCATCTACGCCTTCATGCGTCGCGCCGAACCCAAGACCGAGGCCTGCAACCTCGCCCAGCTCTGCCAAGAGGTCGCCGATCTCCTAGCAGAGGACGCACGCCGTAAAGGCATCCGCATCACCCTAGTCATCAACGCTGACCTCCCCATCATCCAAGGCGACAAGGTGCTACTCGGACAAGCCTTGTTCAACCTGATGCGCAATGGGATAGAGGCCATGGGGTTAGACGCCAAGTCCGGCCCACAGGCCGCCGCAGGTGCGAACACCCTCAAGATACAGGTCTACACCGCGGCCCTGCAACTACACATCGACATCAGCGATCGCGGGCCCGGCATCCCGCCAGAGGTCGCCGCGCGCCTCTTTGAACCCTTCTACACCACCAAGCCCGAGGGCCTAGGCATGGGCCTCAACATCTGTCGCTCCATCGTCGAGGCACACCGCGGGCAGCTCATCCTAAAACCCAACCCCCAAGGCGGCACGATGTTCAGTATATTGCTCCCTATCACCCCACCCTAGGGCCTTCATGGAAACCACACCCCACAATGCCTTTGTCGTCGATGATGATGCCGCCATGCGCGATGCCCTCACCTGGTTATTGCGTTCACGCGGCCTCACCGTACACAGTTGGCCCAGCGCAGAGGACTTCCTGCGCGACTGTCACCCCGGCCTACAAGGCTGCATCATCCTCGACATCCGCATGCCCTCCATGAGTGGCCTAGCACTCTTTGATCAACTCAAGGTACTCAAATGTCACCTGCCGGTGATCTTCCTCACCGCCCACGGCAAGGTCGCGCACGCGGTCTCCGCCCTCAAAAAAGGCGCCTTCGACTTCATCGAAAAGCCATTTGATGACAACGCCTTTGCCGACAGGGTGATCGAGGCGATCGCGTGGAATCAGCAACGCCTCACCCAGGGACAACGCGCCAGCGCCATACACGAACGCCTACGCAGCCTAACCAGCCGCGAAAAAGAGGTCATGATCTGCATCCTCAAAGGCTGCATGAACAAGATCGTCGCCGACCAACTAAACATCGCCGTACGCACCGTCGAGGTGCATCGATCACACATCTTCGAAAAGATGGCGGTCAAATCGGCCGTAGAGCTGGCCACCCTACTGGCCGATCACGACATCACCCTCACCCCCCTCCCCCAGGAGACGCATCATGACCACCCCCTTCATCTACCCATTTGAAACCGGTAACGGCAAAGACAAATCGCTACTCGGTGGCAAAGGGGCCGGTCTCTGCGAGATGACGCAAATCGGCCTTAAGGTCCCGCCCGGTTTCGTCATCAGCACCGAGGCCTGCCTCGCCTATCTCGAACACGGCCGACTACCCGGCGACCTGCTCAGCGCGCTTCAGGACGCCATGCGCGCGCTCGAAGAAAAAACCGGCAAGCGTTTTGGTGATATCGACAACCCCCTGCTGATCTCGGTGCGTTCCGGCTCGGCCATCTCCATGCCCGGCATGATGGACACCCTACTCAACCTCGGCCTTACCCGCGCAACCCTACCCGGCCTCATCCAGCAGACCGGCCAGGCGCGCTTCGCCTACGACGCCTACCGACGCTTCATCCAGCTCTTTGGCAAGATCGCCCTCGGCGTCCCCGACGAGGTCTTCGATACGGCCATGGCCACGCTCAAACAGCAGGCCGGCGTCGCGCACGATATCGACCTCGCCAGCGACGACCTCGCCGCGTTGGCCGAGACCTTCATCGCCCTCTGCCAACAACACACCGGGCAGCCCTTCCCTGACGACCCCATGCAACAACTCGAGATCGCCATCGCCGCCGTATTCCGTTCGTGGAACGGCAAACGCGCCGTCGATTACCGCCGCCAATTCCGCATCACACCCGAGATGGCGAATGGCACAGCGGTCAACATCTGCACCATGGTTTTTGGCAACATGGGCGACGACTCCGGCACCGGGGTCGGCTTCACCCGCAACCCCGGAACGGGCGAAAACGAGCTCTATGGTGAATACCTCACCAACGCCCAAGGCGAAGATGTCGTCGCCGGCATCCGCACGCCCAAGCCTCTCGCCGCCATGGCTGCCGAGATGCCCGAGATCTACCAGCAACTGGGCGAGCTGCGCCAACGCCTAGAAACCCACTACGGCGAGGTGCAAGACTTTGAATTCACCGTCGAGCGCGGCCAGCTCTATTGCCTACAAACCCGCAACGGCAAGATGAATGCCCGCGCCCTAGTGCGCACCTCGGTCGAGATGGTGAACGAAGGGCTGATCAGCCAAACACAGGCCCTACTGCGCGTCGATCCCGCCCTCTTAGAACAACTGCTCGTACCCCAGATCGCCCCCGATTTCAAAGGCACGCCGCTAGCCATTGGTCTACCCGCATCACCGGGTGCAGCCTCCGGCCATATCGTCTTCGATGCCGACACCGCCGAGGCCCGTGGCCGTGCCGGAGAGGCCATCATCCTCGTGCGCGAAGAAACAAAACCGGAAGACATCCACGGCTTCTTCCAAGCCAAAGGCATCCTCACCGCGCGGGGCGGCAAGACCTCACACGCCGCCGTCGTGGCGCGCGGCATGGGCAAGTCCTGCGTCTCCGGCTGCGAAGCCATCGTCATCAACACCGCCGCGCGCTCCGCCCAAATCGGCACACTCACCCTGCAGGAAGACGATGTCATCACCTTGGACGGCAGCAACGGCCATGTCTATCTCGGCCTAGTCCCCACGATTGCCGCCGAGTTCTCCGCCGAGATGGACACCCTGCTGCACTGGGCCGACCACGCCGCCCGACTCAAGGTCTTGGCCAACGCCGACACCCCGGAAGACGCCGCCCGCGCGCGTCAGTTTGGCGCCGTCGGCATCGGCCTCTGTCGCACCGAACGCATGTTTAACAGCAGCGACCGTCTACCCATCGTGCAAGAAATGATCCTCGCCGACAGCCTAGACGAGCGTCAGGCCGCCTTAGACCGTCTGCTCCCCATCCAGCGCGCCGACTTCAAAGGCATCTTCACCGCCATGCACGACCTGCCGGTCACTGTGCGCCTGCTCGATCCGCCGATGCACGAATTTCTCCCCAGCGCCGCGCAACTCGAACTCGAGATCACCCACCTGCACCACCTGCGCGACTCGATCAACACCTTAGAAGAACTGCCCGAGACCCTCAAACTGCTCAACCCCACGCTCTATCTACACTATGCCGAAGGTCTGAGCAAACTCTCGCATAGCCTGACCGAGTTCAAACACGGCCATCTCGAAGACGCGGTCATCCTCAAGAAAGAAAAGACCCTCAAAAAAGTTCGCGCCTTGGCTGAGGTCAACCCCATGCTAGGCCATCGCGGCGTGCGTCTGGGCATCACCTATCCCGAGATCTACACCATGCAAGTCCGCGCCATCTTCGAGGCGGCCGCCCTCTGTCATAAAGAAGGCATCAAGGTCTATCCCGAGATCATGGTGCCGCAGGTCGCCACCGTTGAAGAACTACGCCGCATCCACGCCCTCGTACAACGCACCCACCACGCCGTCGAGCTGACCCACGGCATCAGCGTGCCCTTCAAATTTGGCAGCATGCTCGAAGTCGTACGCGCCTGTCTGCGCTCGGCACGCATGGCCGAGATGGCCGAATTCTTCTCCTTCGGCACCAACGACCTCACTCAAGCCACCTTTTCCTTCTCGCGCGAAGACGCCGAAAACAAGTTTCTCCCCGCCTACAACGAGACCGGCATCTTAGAAGACAACCCCTTCGAGGTGCTAGACATCAAAGGCGTGGGCGAACTGATGAAACTCGCCATCGCCGAAGGCCGCAAGACCCGACCCGATCTCAAGCTCGGCATCTGCGGCGAACACGGCGGCCACCCCGCGTCTATCCGCTTCTGCCACCAGATCGGCCTCAACACCGTCTCCTGCTCAGGCCCCCGCGTCCCCATCGCCCGCCTCGCCGCCGCCCACGCACAGCTACGCCCGTAGCGTCATAGACCTCGCCTACGCGAGGTGACCCTGGATGGCCACCGCCGTCTGTTTGTATGCGGGCGTGTGCACGAACCGATCGCGCTGCGGGCCGATCACGGCGTTAAGGCCCACGGCCGCGTCGTGGAAGGTCGCAAACAGCTCGCCCGGTTTGATCGCCTCACAGATCCGCAGCGGAAGCATAGCCGCACCATAGCGACTCCGCAGCGTGACGACCTGCCCCTCCGCCAACCCCAAGTCCCGCGCGTCATGAGGTGAAATATCCAAGGTATCGCTAGGGCGTAACACGCGGTTCGGCGTCCGTCCCGTCATCAGGCCCGTATTAAAGGCGTAGAGCGTCCGTCCCGTCATCAACACAAACGGAAACTGCGCGTTGATCACCTCAGGGCTGGGACGATCATCTAGGCAGCGCAGCGTCGCACGCGGGCCGTGGGTAAACCGGTCGCGATGCAGATACGCCGTGCCGGGATGCGCCAGATCAGGACAGGGCCATTGCACACCCTGCGCGTCCAAACGCGCATAACTAATGCCCGCCGCCGCCGGCCAGACCTGGGTAATCTCGGTCCAGATCGCCTCCGCCGAGGCAAAAGAAAATGGCGCCGTATGCCCCATCGCCTGCGCCACGGCCACCATAATCTGCCAATCGGCACGCGCTGCGCCAGGCGCCGGCACTGCGGCACGGATGCGTTGCACTCGCCGCTCCGCATTCATAAAGGTGCCATCTTTCTCAAAGGTCGATGCCGCAGGCAAAAAGACATGGGCAAATGCCTTGGCCGTCTCCGTCAAGAAAAGATCTTGCACAATCAACAAATCTAACGCGGCCAAGGCCTGACGCGTCGCAGCGGTGTCAGCATTGCTATGCAGGATGTCATAGCCTACGCACCACAGCCCATGCAAACGCCCATCAATCGCCGCATCCATCATCTGCAACAGATCTAACCCCGGCGTGGTCGGCAACGGCGCGGCCCACTGCCGTTCAAAGGCGACACGCCCATCCGCCACGGCCACGCCACCGGTCAGCGTACCCGGATCACAGCCCATCTGCGCCGCGCCTTGCACATTATTCTGCCCCCGCAAAGGGTTCACGCCGCCGCCTGCTATGCCAATGTTGCCCGTCAATAAAGCCAGATTGACCAAGGCCATGACCGACTCCGTCCCTTGCACCGACTCCGTCATCCCCAGACCATGCACCATCATGGCCGGCTTGTGCGTGGCATAGAGACGCGCCGCCTTAATGATCAGCTCTGCGGCCACACCGCACAAGGGCGCGGCATAGTCCGGCGTCCACAGCCGCAGATGCTGCACCAAGGCCTCAAACCCATCGACCCGCGCCGCGCAAAAATCAGCATCATGCAGTTGCTCCATGACGATCACATGGGCCATCGCATTCAATAACGGGATATTGCCCCCCGGCCGTAAAGCCAGATGCAGCGTAGCCACCTCGGCTAGGTCGATGTGGCGCGGATCTATGACCACCAACTGCGCACCCCGACGCACCGCTTGGCGGATGCGCTCACCCAGCACCGGATGGTTCTCGGTCGGATTCGCCCCGCACACCATAATGAGGCGCGCACGCTCGATGTCATCAAAGGCATTGGTCGCCGCCCCCGTCCCCAACATCATTTTAAGCGCGGCCGCCGACGGCGTATGACATACCCGCGCGCAACTATCCACATTGTGCGTCCCTAGAACCAGACGCGCGAACTTCTGCACCACATAATTATCTTCATTGCTCGCCCGCGCAGACCCCAATATCGCCACGCTATCGGCGCCCGACTCGGTAGAGAGACGCCGCAACGCCGTGGCGATAAAACGAATCGCCTCATCCCACGCCACCGCATGCCACACCCCTTCTCGCTTCAGCATAGGTTGCGTGGCACGATCTGGCGCGTGGTTGAAATCAAACGCATAGCGTCCCTTGACGCACAGATGCCCCTTGTTCACCAAGGCATCCAAACACGGCCGCGTCGCAACAATGCGGCCCGCATGTGTACCCAGCTCAAGCTCGCAACCCACGCCACAATAGGGACAGACCGTGCGCGTCCACTGGGTCGCACTAGGGCGATCCGTATTAAACCGATCGTCAATCGCCCCCGTCGGACAGGTATCCGCACACGCCCCACAACTCACGCAGGCACTAGCTAAAAGGGTGTCCACACCGGCCAAGACGATCCGCGTCCGTTCGCCACGATTGACCGCGTGCCAGACCGATTTACCCTGAAGCTCGCTACAGATTCGCACACAACGACGACACAACACACAGCGCTGCATATCGACGCGCAGATAGGGGTGACTCTGATCAACCAAGCCATCACCCACCCCCTCATCCACCTCACCCCGCGCCGTCACCCCATAACGGTGCAGCAGCTGATGGAAGTATTTATCGGGCTCACTCTGCACCGCAGCGGGCGGATAACGCCGCGCCATCCAGGTCAATAAGGTGCGGCGCTCCTCGTCGATCTCCGGCGACTGCGTCTGCACCTGCATCGCTTCTTCCACCGGCGTACGACACGCGGCCACCAAGTTCGTCTGCCCCTCGACCTGCACCAGACACAAGCGGCACGCCCCAACGGGGGCGAGACGCGCATCGTGACATAGGCTAGGCACCTCGTACCCCAGCCCCTGCAACGCCTGCAATAAAGACGCGCCCCCCGGCACCTCAGCGCGCTGTCCATTGACAATCAGGGTTGGCATCACAGACCTCCCGTAAATAACCGTACCCATTTTTACTCCAAACACCCGCCTTTTACAAATCACAAGGCACAAAGTGGCGGGGTCAAATTGGCACCGCCACGGCCATGCTCGGTTAGAATGCCGGACTATCTTTCTAAACATCGCGTCTATCATGCACAATCTCTACGCCAGCCTCCAGACCCTGCCCGATCAAAACACCCAGTTCTACGCCCTCTCAGCCCTCGAGAAGGCGGGGATTTGCACGGGTAAGATCGCCCGCTTGCCGGTGTCTATCCGCATCGTGCTCGAATCCGTGTTGCGCAACTTTGATGGCGTCAAGATCACCGAGCAGCACCTCCGCGAACTCGCCAATTGGCAGCCCAACGCGCCGCGCAGCGAGGAGATCCCCTTCGTCGTTGGCCGTATCATCTTGCAAGACTTCACCGGCGTGCCGCTCTTGGCCGACCTGGCCGCGATGCGCTCGGCCGCCCAACGCGCCGGCCGCGACCCGAAAAAGGTCGAGCCTTTGGCCCCCGTCGAGATGGTGGTCGATCACTCCGTGCAGGTCGATGTCTCGGGCCGCCCCGATGCGCTCAGCGAGAACATGCGTATCGAGTTCGAACGCAACCGTGAGCGCTATCAGTTTTTGAAATGGGGCATGCAGGCCTTTGATACCTTTAAGGTCGTCCCGCCCGGCATCGGCATCGTGCACCAGGTCAACATGGAATACCTCGCCCGTGGCGTGATGCAAAAAGACGGCGTGGCCTACCCCGACACCTTGGTCGGCACCGACAGCCACACCACGATGATCAACGGCCTCGGCGTCGTCGGCTGGGGCGTCGGCGGCATCGAGGCCGAGGCCGGGATGCTCGGCCAGCCGGTCTATTTCCTCACCCCCGATGTGGTCGGCGTCGAGCTCTTTGGCCACGCCCAGCCCGGCATCACCGCCACCGACATCGTCCTGACCCTCACCGAGCTGCTGCGCCGCGCCAAGGTGGTCGGCAAGTTCGTCGAGTTTTTCGGCAGCGGCGCGCAGGCCTTATCGGTCACCGACCGCGCGACCATCGCCAACATGGCCCCCGAATACGGCGCCACGATGGGCTTCTTCCCGGTCGATGAGGCCACCTGCCAGTATTACGCCAACACCGGCCGCCCCACCGCGCAGGTCAATCTGATCCGCAGTTATTACCAAGCACAGGGCCTGTTCGGCATCCCGCAAACGGGCGACTGCGATTACAGCCAGACCCTGAGCTTAGACCTGGCCAGCGTCAAAGCGTCGGTCGCCGGCCCGAAACGGCCACAAGACCGCATCAACCTCTATGCCCTGAAGGAATCATTCCAGACCTTGCTCGAACTGCCCAAGGCCGACGGCGGTTATGACAAGACCGGCCCCGCCCCTGCGGGCACGCTAAGGCACGGCGATATCGTCATCGCCGCGATCACCTCCTGCACCAACACCTCCAACCCCGGCGTGATGCTGGCCGCTGGCCTAGTCGCCCAAAAAGCCTTGGCCTTGGGCCTCACGGTCGCGCCGCAGGTCAAGACCAGCCTCGGCCCGGGTTCACGCGCCGTGACCGAATACCTCAGCCGCGTCGGCCTATTGGCCCCGCTCGAGACGCTCGGCTTTCATGTCGTCGGCTACGGCTGCACGACCTGCATCGGCAACTCCGGCCCGTTGGCCGAGGCGCTCGAAAAAGAGATCGTCGAGCACGACCTCATCACCTGCTCGGTGTTGTCCGGCAACCGCAATTTTGAGGCCCGCGTGCATCAAAATGTGAAGGCCAATTTCCTCATGTCGCCGCCCTTGGTCGTCGCCTTCGCCCTCGCCGGTCGCATTGATATCGACATGGCCGCTGAGCCCGTCGGCCAAGGCACGAACGGCCCGGTCTTCTTAAAAGACCTGTGGCCCAGTAACGACGAGATCAACGCCCTGCTGCCCGCCGCCTCTGATGCCAGCGCCTATCAAAGCTACCGCGATGTCGGCGCCAACAACCCCTTATGGGACGCCGTCACCGCGCCCACCGGCCAGGTCTACGACTGGGACGCGGCCTCGACCTACATCCAAGAACCGCCCTTCTTTACCGCAACGGTCACGCCCAATCCCGTGATTCGCGGCGCGCGCGCCTTGGCCATCTTTGGCGACTCGGTCACCACCGACCACATCTCGCCAGCGGGCGGCATCAAGCCCAGCGCACCGGCCGGTCGATACCTGATCGAACACGGGGTCAGCCAAAAAGACTTCAACAGCTACGGCGCACGGCGCGGCAATCACGAGGTCATGATGCGCGGCACCTTCGCCAATGTGCGGATCAAAAACCTCATGGTGGCCGGCTCGGAAGGCGGCGTGACGCTGTTCAACGGCGAACAGACCTCGATCTACGACGCCGCGATGGCGCATCAAGCCGCCGGCACGCCACTGATGATCTTCGCCGGCGAGGAGTACGGCACGGGTTCGTCACGCGACTGGGCCGCCAAGGGCACCCAGTTATTGGGCGTCAAGGCCGTCATCGCCAAGAGTTTCGAGCGCATCCACCGCGCCAATCTAGCCGGCATGGGCGTGTTACCCCTGCAATTCCCAGCAGGTGTCGACGCGCAAACCTTGGGCCTAACCGGCGACGAGACCTTCGACCTGATTGGCCTAGAAAACGGCATCACACCGATGCAAACCGTCACATTAGCGATCCACACCGCGACCGGCCTATCAACCACAACCCCCGTTAAGCTACGCCTAGATACGCCGATTGAGATCGATTACTTCCACGCCGGTGGTATCCTGCCCTTCGTATTGAAACAACTTTTGGACTAAGGAACGAGGGCCTATGAAGCGTACCGTCCTGTTGTTATTCGGGTTAATCCCCTTAAACACGCAGGCACAGTACGCCTATTCGTATCCCCTTTTCTACCCGGCTTCACCCCCTGTGAGCCTAAGCGGGAATAACACGCCGTACTATCATCCCCAGCTCGGATGGCTGATCTCGCCGGTCGCGCCCCCTGTCACGCTCGCATCAAACGCCACGCCCACGCGTCCCACCCCCACGGCCCAAGCCCCTGCGAGCGCAGAGACGGCAAAGGACGACGAGGAATGGCTAGACCCCTCGGCGGCGATCTCGGCCGCCCTCTCGGTGGCCCTCACCGCCCCTAAAGCGCGCCCACAACCCGCCATGCCGCCCATGCTGACGGCATCGGCGCCGTTGCCAATCCCCAGCGCGGCGTCAAACACGGTCGCCCTGTCCGCAGCAACGCCGGTTGCCATGCCGGTCCCTGCTCCTGCTCCCAGTGCAGCGCCAAGCACCGTCGCCCTATCCACCCCGGCGCCGATTGTTATACCGACCCCAGCGCCCGCCCCCACGCTCACGGAGGCCTTGGCTGCCGCCACCGCCGCGGCGAATGCCGCGACGGCCGCCGCCCATGCCGCCACCGCCGCAGCCAACGCGGCAACCCTCGCCCTTAAGTCCATCAACCCTGCCCC
>Ga0208566_1000039_pt1 | contig 97090 bp, 94 predicted proteins | sample PL_2010_150m_FD_184159 | JGI IMG/M metagenome (GOLD analysis project Ga0208566, IMG submission 184159) | Freshwater microbial communities from Powell Lake, British Columbia, Canada to study Microbial Dark Matter (Phase II) - PL_2010_150m... | ecosystem: Environmental > Aquatic > Freshwater >...
GATGAAGATCTACCCCCCCCGAAAAGAGTGATTTAGTGATGCAAAATGCGATCCAACATCTGGCTATGATCATGGATGGCAATGGCCGTTGGGCCAAAAAACGCCATCTGCCTCGCTTAGCGGGACATGCGCGCGGTGTAAAACGGGTGCGTGAGATGGTCGAGGCCTGTATTACGCGTAAAATACCTTATTTAACAATCTTTGCCTTTAGTACCGAAAACTGGAAACGCCCGTTGGAAGAGGTTACGGGTTTGATGCGTCTATTTTTCGAGGCATTGGAGCGCGAGATCAATACCCTTGATCAACATGGGGTGCGTCTTCGTGTGGTGGGGGATATGACGGCGTTCGATCAACGACTGCAAGCGTTGATTCGCTCCGCAGAGGCGAGAACCGCTGCCAATACGACCTTAACGCTGACCGTTGCCGCAAATTATGGGGGGCGTTGGGATATCGCTCAGGCCATGTTGGCGTGGGTGCGGGAGCAGTTTGCCGTGGCTCCTCCCACGCACCGTTGGGACTGGGTGCATCTTGTTGAGACGATTGAGCAGGCGGGTCAGCCGGGTGCGGCATTTGAAGAGGCGATTAAGGATCGTTTGGTGATGGCCTATGCCCCTAACCCGGATCTCTTGATTCGTACCGGTGGCGAGTGCCGCATCAGTAATTTCTTGCTTTGGCAGTTGGCGTATGCCGAGTTGTATTTTACCGAGACCTATTGGCCAGAGTTTACAACCAAGGCCTTGGATGTGGCGCTCGATTGGTATGCCGGAAGAGAACGACGCTTTGGGCAGACTAGCGCACAGGTGGCAGGCAAGGGATGAACTTTTTGCGCGCATGGGGATGTCTTACGGGTGCGTTGCTGGGGACGGCGGCGTGGGCATCACCTTTGCCTGCCTCGCTGATACAGAGCCGTCCCGCACAGTTGCGGCTGTCACATGAGATCGTCTCACTTCCGGGGTCCGAAAACATGGGCTTAGCGGGGGTGAGTTATCTGATCAATACCACGCCGGGGACTTATCTGGGTTTGTCTGCCTATGGTGCTACGGGCGGTAGTCGCGGTGGTTTTTTTACCGGCGGCGGGACGCTGGGGACGGGGGTGCGCCTTGGACGCGCCAGCCTAGATGCGGGTCTCTTTGTCGGTGGTGGTGGCGGTGGCGCTGCGCCGCAAGGCGGTGGCTTGATGCTGCGGCCGCATCTGGGGCTGAGCTACGATCTTGGTGCTTACCGTTGGGGTGTCGGCGCAGCGTGGGTCAAGTTTCCTAACGGCGCGATTGACAGCAAACAGGTCTTTCTTAGCCTAGGCATCCCGTTTGAGGTGCTTTACGCTGACCGCGCCTATGCCTGGGAACTGTTGGAGCCAACCTCGGGTTTTGCTGTGCAAGCCAGCCAGTTAAAGACGACTTGGGGCAGGTATCAGCCTGCCGAGGGGGCTAAAACAACGGCGGGTACGGCGCAGTCGGCCTTTGATACCTTGGGTTTCGCTTACCAGCGCGAGCTGTCTGGCGGCTGGTTTGCCGAGATCGAGGCCGCAGGGGCCTCTGCGGGGCAGAGCGATGGCTATGCGGAGGTGTTGGCTGGGGTGGGGTGGCAAACGCGGTTGCCGGTGCCTAGTACGCAATTGCGTATGTCGCTGGCCTTGGGCGCGGCGGGGGGTGGATCGGTGGATACCGCAGGGGGTGGTATCGCACGCGCCAAACTGGGTCTGCATAAGGATCTGGGTCGTCAGTTCGGTGTCGGTGTGAATCTTGCGCGATCGGCTAGCGCCGGGCGTTTTGCGGCGAATCATGTCAGCGTTGATCTCACATATCGCTTGGGGGACATTGGACGCGGCAGTGAGGCAGTTTCTATGCGCCTGCAACCTTGGGACATCGTTGCCTCGCACCAATCGTATCGTCAGGCGCAGCGCAAGTCAGGCGCGAGGCGAGATGTTGATTTGGTGGGCATCAAGTTGGCGCGGCCATTAAATGAGCGCTGGTATCTGACCGGGCAGGCCTATGGCGCGTATGACGGCGAGGCCGGTGGATATGCGACGGGGCTTTGGGGGGCGGGTTTGGGATGGCCGTTAACCCAACGCAGTCGGATCCATGCCGAGCTACTGGTCGGTGCGGGTGGTGGCGGTGGTGTTGCTAGTGGCGGCGGGGCGCTTTGGCAGGCCCAAGTGGGCGCGTCGTATCAACTTACGAGGTCAGGTCTGATTCAACTTGAATGGGGTCGGGTTCGGGCGCCGAGTGGCGAACTGAATGCCGACCTTGTGAATCTAAATTGGGTTTATCGCTTCGCTAGACCTGAGGCATCGCATTGAGGGGTAAGGGGGAGGACGGTTCGGGATGCGTCTACGATTCGGATGCGTCTATTCCACGCGGCCCTTTGCCTGTCCGTGGGCGAAGGTGAGGTCGAGCCGGTCACCCGGTTGGAGCGTGCGGGCGTCGGTGATGAGGTGTCCTGCGCTGTCGCGCACGATGCTGTAGCCGCGCTCTAGGACGGCTTGCGGGTTGAGTTGCCGCAGTTGTGCGGCGAGGCTGAGGCTGGCGTGGGTCTTTTGCTGTATCTGCGCGTCGATTTGGTGGCGCATGCGCTGATGCAAGGACTCGATACGCAACATTAAGGGGGTAAGTTGCGGTCGCGGGAGGCTGTGCTGGGCCGCGTGATAGCGTAGGCGCGCGGTATTGAGACGGTGTGTCAGGAGGCTGCTCATGCGCTGTTTGAGGTGGGCTATCCGTTGGCCGTTGGCCGCTAGTTGGCTGGCGGGGTGGCGTAGTCGTTGTGCGAGGTGATCAACGCGCTGGCTGCGGTGTTCAAGCTGGCGTTGTTGGATGTCGCGTAGGCCGCGTGCGAGTCGTTTGAGGTGTAGGCCGAGCGCGATGCCGTCCGGCGTGGCGTGTTCGGCGGCGGCGGTGGGGGTGGCGGCGCGCAAGTCGGCACAAAAATCGGCGAGGGTGAAGTCGGTCTCGTGGCCGACGCCGCTGATGACGGGAATTGGCGAAGCGGCGATGGCGCGGGCTAAGGCCTCGTCGTTGTAGGCCCAGAGGTCTTCGATGCTGCCGCCGCCACGCACTAGGAGCAGGGTGTCGACCTCGTGTCGTTGGCCGGCGGTGATGACGGCGGCACGGATCTGGGCGGCCGCCCCAGCGCCTTGTACCAAACACGGGTAGAGGATGACGCGGGCGTTCGGCCAGCGCCGTTTGAGGGTGATGAGTACATCGCGTAGGGCGGCCGCACGCGGCGAGGTGATGATGCCGATGGCGTGCGGATAGGCGGGGATGGGGCGTTTGCTGGCGGGGTCAAACAGCCCTTCGGCCTCGAGTTTGGCCTTGAGCTTTAGGAAGGCCTCGAAGAGGTTGCCTAGCCCTGCGCGGCGCATGGCATCGACACCGAGTTGGAATTCGCCGCGCGCCTCGTAGAGAGTGGCCTGGGCGCGTACCTCGACTTGGTCGCCGTTGTTGGGGACGAAGTCGACGCTTTGGTTGCGGCCTTTGAACATGGCGCAGCGCACGCTGGCGGTGGCATCTTTGAGGGTGAAATACCAGTGGCCGCTGGGTGCGCGGGTGAGGTTGGAGACCTCGCCGGCGACCCATAACACCGGCACGGCGCGTTCGATGAGTTGGCGGGTGCGGCGGTTGAGTTCGCCGACGCTGATGACTTCGCTGTTTAGATCGGCCATACCTGTTTGCTGACGGCCATGAAGACGATCCAGCCAAAACAGGCCAGCGCGGCGATGAAGGCGGTTAGGTTGGCGCGTTTTAAGGCGACGCTGCCGAGGCCGATGTAGGCGAGCAGGAGGAGGATCTTGCCGCTGAGCCACGGGTGATCGAGGGGGTTGATGCCTGCGACGATGAGCATGGCGATGGCGGCGGTCAAGAGTAGGGTGTCGTTGGCGTGCGGGGCGATCTTCAGCCAACGGGCCGGGCTGCGTTGGCTGAAGACGAGTACGCCGCGCCATAAAAACAGGCTGATAGAGATGACGACGGTGAGGGCGTGGAGGTATTTTAGGGCGAGGTACATTAGGACACTTTCATGAACACACTGTCGTCATTCCGACGCAGGCCGGAATCCAGTAAATTCAAGCAACTGGATTCCGGTTCAAGCCCGGAATGACGATTTTTAGAAATCCCCATTAGTCTTTTTGGGTGATCTTAGCGATCAGGCCTAGGGTGGAGCTGTCGTGCGCGCCGGGCGTGCCGCCGTGGAGTTCGGGGAGGATGATCTGGGCGAGTTGTTTGCCGAGTTCTACGCCCCATTGGTCGAAGCTGTTGACATCCCAGAGCACGCCTTGGACGAAGACCTTGTGTTCATAGAGCGCGATAAGGCGGCCTAAGGTGCGCGGGGTGAGGCGGCGGTAGAGGATGGCGTTGCTGGGGCGGTTGCCGGGGAAGACCTTGTGCGGGGTGAGGGCCTTGATCTCGCGGCTACTGCGCCCTGCGGCGGCGAGTTCGACCTGTGCCTCGGCGGCGGTCTTGCCGCGCATCAGGGCCTCGGTTTGGGCGAGGAAGTTGGACAGCAACACGGCGTGTTGGCCGTTGATGTCGTTGTGCGATTCGCGCCCGGCCAAGAAGTCGCAGGGGATCAGCCCGGTGCCTTGGTGGATGAGTTGGTAGAAGGCGTGTTGGCCGTTGGTGCCGGGCTCGCCTAAGAGGGCGGGGCCGGTCGTGTAGGTGACAGGCTTGCCGGCACGGGTGACGCCTTTGCCGTTCGATTCCATGTCGAGTTGTTGTAGATAGGCGGGGAAGCGGGCGAGGCGTTGTTCGTAGGGCAGGACGGCGTGTACCGGTGCGTCCCAGAAATTGCTGTGCCAGAGGCCGATGAGGGCCATGAGGACAGGCATGTTTTCACTCAACGGGGCGGTGCGGAAATGGCTGTCCATGTCGTGACCGCCGGCGAGCATTTCCGCGAAGGCGTCCATGCCGATGTAGAGCGCGATGGGCAGACCGATGGCGGACCACAGTGAATAGCGGCCGCCGATCCAGTCCCAGAAGCCGAACATGTGGTCGGTGTCGATGCCGAAGGCGCTGACGGCCTGGGCGTTGGTGCTGACGGCGACGAAGTGTTTGGCGATGTGGCTGGGGTCTTTGGCGGTGTCCAAGAACCATACCCGCGCGGCTTGCGCGTTGAGCAGTGTCTCCTGGGTGGTGAAGGTCTTGGAGGCGATGATGAACAGTGTGGTCGCGGGGTTGAGGTCTTCTAAGGTGTCGACCATCTGGCTGGGGTCAACATTGGAGACGAAGTGGGCGCGGATGTTGCCGCCGTAGGGTTTGAGCGCGAGGCAGGCCATGGCGGGGCCGAGGTCGGAACCGCCGATGCCGATGTTGACGACATCGGTGATGGGTTTGCCGTTGTAGCCTTTCCATTTTCCGGTGCGCACGCGATCGACGAAGTGGCGCATACGGGCGAGGACGGTGTGGATGTCGGCGATGATGGGCTGGCCATCGACGCGGATGTCGGCATCTAGTGGCGCGCGCAGGGCGGTGTGCAGGACGGCGCGGCCTTCGGTGAGGTTGAAGGCCGCGCCGCTGAACATGGCTTCGCGTGCGGCTTCAAGCTCGCGTTCTTGTGCGAGTTTTAGGAGAAGCTTGAGCGTCTGTGGACGGATCAGGTTTTTGGAATAGTCGAGCAGGAGTTCATCGTCTAGGGCGACGGAGAAACGCGCAAAACGGTCGCTGTCCTTGGCGAAGAGGTTGCGCAGGTGGATCTTTTTCCAGGCGGCGCGCTCGTCTTTGAGGGCGTCCCAGACGGGGAGTTGGGTGAGTGAGGTCATGGGGGTAGATTTTAGCGTGAAAGGTCGTAGGAGCGAGCTTGCTCGCGAACACGGGTGAGCCGGCGTGCTTTCGCGGGAAAGTCCGCCTTTACGGGGGTGTGAGATAGATTTGTAGCGTGTTTCATTATCGGGGGTGCTGTGGGTCTTTCTGTTGGAAGGTTAATCGAGACGCAGCAGGATGCCGGCTAAAGGTGGCAAGGTGATGACAAGGGAGTGGGGCAGGCCCATCCACGGTTGCGCGTGGCTTTCTAGGCCGGCGCCGTTGCCTTGGTTGGAGCCGCCGTAATAGGCCGAGTCGCTGTTGAAGATCTCGCGCCAGTGGCCGGCTTGCGGGCAACCCAGACGGTAGCCTTGGCGGAGGACGGGGGTGAAGTTGAAGGCGCAGAGGACGGTGCCGCCGTGCAGGTCGCGACGCAAGAAGGCGAGGATGGACTGGTCGGCATCGTGACAGTCGATCCAGCCAAAACCGTCACTGCTGAAGTCGAGTTCGAACAGGGCGGGGGTGTCGCGATAAAGCCGGTTTATGTCGCGGGCGCAACGCTGGGCCCCTTCGTGCCACGGGCTTTGCAGTGTGGGCCAGTCGAGTTCGCGCCCTTCGGACCATTCGCGTCCTTGGCCGATCTCGTTGCCCATGAAGTTGAGTTTTTTGCCGGGCGAGGCCATCTGGTAGGTGAGGAGGAGGCGTAGATTGGCGAACTGTTGCCACGCATCGCCGGGCATCTTGCCGAGCAGCGAGCCTTTGCCGTGCACGACCTCGTCGTGCGAGAAGGGGAGGACGAAGTTTTCGGAATAGGCGTAGAGCTGGCCGAAGGTGAGGTGGTCATGGTGATAGCGGCGGAAGACGGGGTCGAGGTGTAGGTAGGCTAGGGTGTCGTTCATCCAGCCCATGTTCCATTTCATCGAGAAGCCTAGCCCGCCGATGTAGGTGGGGCGCGAGACCATGGGCCACGAGGTGGATTCTTCGGCGATGGTGAGGGCGCCGGGGAAGGCCTCGTGCACCATGATATTCATCTCGCGCAGGAAGGCGATGGCCTCGAGGTTTTCGCGTCCGCCGTATTGGTTGGGGATCCATTCGTCGGCCTTGCGCGAGTAGTCGAGGTAGAGCATGGAGGCGACGGCATCGACGCGTAGGCCGTCAAAGTGGAATTCGGACAGCCAGTAGTGGGCGCTGGCGAGCAGGAAGCCACGCACCTCGTTGCGGCCGTAGTTGAAGATGTGCGTGCCCCAGTCTTGGTGCAGGCCTTGGCGCGGATCCGCGTGTTCGTAGAGCGCGCTGCCATCAAAGCGGGCGAGCGCCCACGCGTCTTGCGGGAAGTGGCCGGGCACCCAGTCGAGCAGGACACCGAGGCCGGCTTGGTGCGCGCTGTCGATGAAATAGCGCAGGTCGTCAGGCGAGCCAAAGCGGGTGCTGGGGGCGAAGTAGCCGGTGGTCTGATAGCCCCACGATTCGTCGAGCGGATGCTCGGTGATGGGCAGGAGTTCGAGGTGGGTATAGCCCATGTCTATGGCGTAGGGGACGAGGCTGTCGGCCATCTCGCGCCAGGTGTAGAAACTGTTTTTATCGGGATGGCGCCGCCACGAGCCGGCGTGCACCTCGTAGATGTTCATCGGGGCGTGCTGCCAGTCGGATTGGGCGCGTTGTGCTAGCCAGGCGTGGTCGTGCCACGGGTGACCGGCGGCGGCGGGGACGACGCAGGCGGTGCTGGGGCGTTGTTCAAAATGGCGGGCGTAGGGGTCGGTCTTGGCGAAGACCGCGCCGCTGTCGCGGTTGCGGATCTCGTAACGGTAGAGGTCGCCAGCGACAAGGCCGGGGATGAAGAGTTCCCACACGCCGCCATCGCGAGCGCGCATGGGGTGGACGCGGCCATCCCAGGTGTTGAAATTACCCACCACGGAGACGCGCTCGGCGTTGGGGGCCCAGACGGCAAAACGCACACCAGCGACCGTGTTTAAAACCGTGATATGCGCGCCAAAGGTGCGCCAAGCCTCGAGCAGACGGCCTTCGGAAAACAGGTGCAGTTCGTCGTTGCTGAGGATAGGGTCAAAGCCGTAGGGGTCGACGATCTCGAAACTGTGACCGTCTTCGACAATGCGTAGCCGAGCCGGTCTGGCCTCGGGTGGCGCGTTTTTTAGGATAAAAAGTCCTTGCCGGTCAGCGCATTGCAGTGGAATGGTGGCGGTGTCGGTGATCAGGTCTACGCGCGTCGCCCGGGGACGAAAGATGCGCAAGACGGGCGCGCTGTCTTTTTCTGGGTGGAGGCCAAGCAGGCTAAATGGGTCGTGTAGACGGCCTGTGAACAGGCGTTCTGTGGTGTTGTTCATGTGAACCCCCTAACTTCCAGTTTTCCTAGACGCATCGCGTCAAATCGCTCATCATTCTACGCCTTACCCGTGCGGTTTGCGCGGGGTGTCGTCTTAAAATGGTCATCAAATAATCGTAGATAAGGGACTTCGTTGTCTGGTATTATTGTCCCATTCGAATGGGTCGCAACAAGGGAGTCTGAAATGTCAGGTGAAAGTTCGCGTTTCGTGAGTTTGCTGACCAAGCAAACGGTGTCTTTGATCTTGGCCGGGGGGCGTGGCAGTCGGTTGATGCAGTTGACCGATTGGCGTGCCAAGCCCGCTGTACCCTTTGGCGGCAAGTTTCGTATCATCGATTTTCCCTTGTCCAACTGCATCAACTCGGGCATCCGCCGCATCGGCGTGGTGACGCAGTACAAGGCGCATTCGCTCATCAACCATGTGCAGCGCGGTTGGGGATTTTTGCGCGGCGAGTTTGGCGAGTTTGTCGAGGTCCTTCCCGCCCAGCAACGGGTGGCGGAGGACTCGTGGTACAAGGGCACGGCCGACGCGGTGTATCAAAACCTCGATATCTTGCGCGTCCATTCGCCCGAGTATGTGTTGATCCTCGCCGGTGACCATGTCTATAAGATGGACTATGGCAAGCTGATCGCCTTCCATGTCGAAAAGGGCGCGGATATGTCGGTGGCCTGTATTGAGGTGCCGCTGAAAGACGCGTCGGCCTTTGGCGTGATGACGGTGAACGATGAAGAGCGCGTCGTCAATTTTGCCGAAAAACCCGCAGCCCCTAGTCCGATGCCGGGTAGCGAAGATACAGCCTTGTGCTCGATGGGGGTCTATGTCTTTAATGCGAAGTTTCTCTACGAGCAATTGGTGCGTGATGCGGACGATCCTCACTCGGAGCATGACTTTGGCAAGAACATCATCCCGCACCTCATCAGCACGCATTACCGCGTGTTCGCACAGTCGTTCTCGGACAGTTCGGTGCGTTCGGACAAGGAAGGTGCGTACTGGCGTGATGTGGGGACGGTCGATGCCTATTGGGAGGCCAATCTGGCCTTGGCCGATGTGACGCCCGACTTCAATATGTACGACGACACCTGGCCGATCTGGACCTATCAGGAGCAACTGCCGCCGGCCAAGTTTGTCTTTGACGAAGAGCATCGGCGCGGGATGGCGATTGATTCCATCGTCTCGGGCGGCTGTATCGTCTCGGGCGCGACGGTCAAGCACTCGGTGTTGTTCTCCAATGTGCGGGTCGCCGATCATTCCAGCCTTCTGGATGCGGTGATCCTGCCGAATGTGCGTATTGGCTCACACTGCACCTTAAAACGCGTGGTGATCGATAAGGGCTGTCGTATCCCGTCGGGCATGACGATAGGCGTGGATGCCGTTGCGGATAAAGAGCGTTTCCATGTCACCGACAACGGCGTGACCTTGGTAACGCCAGAGATGCTGGGACAGGATATCCATTATTTCCGCTGAAATATAAGCAAATGACGATAGAATACGGGGCGGCCGGTGGTCGCCCCGTATGTTTTGAATCGTGCCCTTTAACGCCCTTTAACGCCATTTAACGCACTTTAACGGTATAAACGCGTATGACTGAACTGGTCCTCTGCTGGCATTTCCATCAGCCTGATTATCGGGGCGATGATGGTGTCTATCGTCTGCCGTGGACCTATCTGCACGCCTTTAAGGATTATTCCGATATGGCGGCGCATCTGGAGGCGCATCCCGGTGTGCGGGCGGTGGTCAATTTTGTGCCGGTGTTGCTCGATCAATTAGCCGACTACGCCGAGCAGTTTCGCAGCGGTGAGGTGCGCGACCCCTTGCTGGCCGCCCTGATAGACCCGCAGCCCTGCGATACCTTGGAAAAACGCCGCGACTTGGTGGCGGCGTGTTTCCGTCTTAATCGGCCGACGATGATGAATTGGTTTGCGGGTTATCGTGCCCTTTATACCCAATGGAAAGAGGTCGAGATCGAGGATGATGCCGCGTTGTTGGCCTTGCCGGCGACCTTTTTCAGCGATTTGGTGACCTGGTATCACCTCGCCTGGAGCGGGGAGTCGGTGCGTCGCGCCACGCCTTTGATGGCGCACTGGCTGGGGCGCGAAGATCATTTTAGTCTGGCCGAGCGGCAGCAATTGTTTGCCTGGATGGGGGCCGTAGTCAGCGGCATCATCCCGCGTTTCAAGGCCTTGTTGGAGCGTGGCCAGATCGAGATCTCGACCACACCGCATAGTCACCCCATCCTGCCCTTGCTGCTGGACTTTACCAGCGCGCAAGCGGCGCGGCCGGGCCTGCCTTTGCCGGGATCGGCGGCCTATCCGGGTGGTGCGGTGCGTGCCGAGGCGCATGTGGCGGCCGCGATCGCGACCCATACGGCATATTTTGGTGTCGCGCCGCAGGGCTGTTGGCCGGCGGAAGGGGGCGTCTCTGAGGCCGCGTTGACCGTCTTGCACGCGGCGGGTCTGCGCTGGGCGGCGAGCGGCGGGGGCGTGTTGGCGCATACGCGGGCGGATCTAGACCTACCTGATGCACCGGGTTGGCGGGTGGGCGATCAGTCTATTGCCTGTTTCTTCCGCGATGACCACCTGTCCGACCTGATCGGTTTTGAGTATCAGCATTGGCACTCCAACGATGCTGTGCGGCATTTCGTACATGCGGTAGAGGCCCATGGTCAACGCCACAGCCGCTTGGCGACGGTCATCCTGGATGGTGAAAACGCGTGGGAGTATTACCCCTACAACGGTTGGCATTTCCTCGACGAGTTGTATACCGCGTTAGAGACGCATGCCACGGTGACGACGACGACCTTTGCGGCCTATCTCGACGCGCACGCGGCGACCTTAGGGACCTTGCCGCACCTCGTGGCGGGTAGTTGGGTCTATGGCGATTTCACCACTTGGATCGGCGATCCGGCCAAGAACCGTGCTTGGGACTTGTTGTGCGCGGCGAAGCGGGCCTATGACGCGGCGTCGCCGGGTCTGTCCTTGGCGCAACAACAGCAGGCGGAGCGGGTGTTGTGTTCGTGCGAAAGTTCCGATTGGTTTTGGTGGTTGGGCGATTACAATCCGAGCGAGAGCGTGGGCCTGTTTGATGCCTTGTTCCGCCATAAGCTGGCCTTGCTCTACGCGGCCTTGGCCGTGCCGGAACCCGCGACCTTGGCCTTGCCCTTGGCGCGGGGCGGGGGCGCGGCCGAGTCGGGTGGCGTCATGCGGCGCTAGGTAGATGCATAAAAACATATTCTATTAAGGTGGGCTATGACTAAGTCGGTTTCTCTTTTGTTTGGCGTGCACGCGCATCAGCCGGTCGGTAATTTCCCCGAGGTGATGGAGGACGCGCATCAACGATGCTACAAACCGTTCCTAGAGACGGTCTATCGCTACCCCGCGTTTCGTTTTGCGGCGCATTTTTCGGGCTGGTTGTTGGAGTGGTTGCAGGTCAACCATCCGCAGGATATGGCCTTGCTGACTGCGATGACGGCGCGCGGGCAGGTCGAATGGTTCGGCGCGGGCGACATGGAACCGGTGCTGGCGGTGATCCCGTATCGTGACCGAATCTCGCAGATCACGGCGCTGTCGGACCGTATCGAACGCGGCTATCAGCAACGGCCGCAGGGGGCGTGGCTGACCGAGCGGGTGTGGGAGGCGACGGTGGTGCCGGCCTTGGCCGATGCGGGGATCCGTTATGTGATGGTGGATGACTATCACTTCCTTTGCGCGGGCACGGCGCGTGAGCGGTTGAACGGCTACTTTACCACCGAGGAGGATGGGCGACAGCTGGACCTGTTTCCGATCTCTGAGGCCTTGCGCTATCGCCTGCCGTTTGCGCCGGCGCAGGAGGCGGTGGCCTATCTGGAATCGCTGGCGACGGATACGACAGGTCACACGGCGGCGGCCATCTATTTTGACGATATCGAAAAGTTTGGTATCTGGCCGGAGACCTACGATTGGGTCTATACGCGGGGGTGGTTGACGCAGTTTATCGAGGGCGTGCTGGCCAGCCAGGTGATTCAGAGTACCCATTTCAAGGCCTATCACGAGGCGGTCAAGACGCAGGGCATTGCCTATCTGCCGACGGTGTCGTACAGCGAGATGGGCGAGTGGTCATTGCCGGCGACGGCGGCCAACGCGTATGCCGATCTGGTCGAGGCGGCGCGGCAACGCGGAACCTTGGAGCGTGACCGTGCCTTTCTGCGCGGCGGCTCGTGGAAGAATTTCATGACCCGTTACCCCGAGGCGAATTGGGCGCATAAGCGCATGTTGGGCCTATCCACGCGGTTAGCGGCCGTGCCTACGAGCCAGCGCACGCTGAAGTTGCAGGGTCTGTTGCACGAGGCGCAGGCCAACGATGCCTATTGGCATGGCCTGTTTGGAGGTCTCTATCTGCCGCACCTGCGCCGCGCGGTCTGGTCGGCGATGGTCGAGTTGGAGCGTCAGCTCGATCTCTTGCAGGGTCGGCCGGAGGTGAGCGCGGGCGATATCGACCTCGATGGCCATGAGGAGGTCTTCCTCGCCAACGCGCAGATGCAGGCCGTGGTGCGTAGCGATGCCGATGCGGCGGTGGTCGAGTGGCTGTCGTATGCCTTGCGGCAAAACTTTGGCGACACCTTGCGTCGTCAGGATGAGCATTATTACCGCAAGATCCACGCCGGCGCGGTGGCCGCCGAACACGCGGGCGAGGGGATCGTCTCGGCGCATGACATCGTGCACTTTAAGCACCCGGTGACGGCAGAGGATTTGCTTCCGGATACGCGCCCACGCGCCTTGTTTGTCGAGACTTGGGATGATGAGCAGGGCGCGGCGCCAGTGGTCTATGGGGCGCGCGTGGAGCAGGGCGGTGCCTTGTTGTTTTTGGGACAAGCGGGCGCGGCGCGGGTCGGCAAGATCTATTCCCTGCATCAAAATCGACTCATGGTCGGCCTGCAAACGCACAGCGTGGGGCGGCTGGAGACGCGCATCCATCTGGCGATCCCGTGTTGTGATGGCGTGGCCGGGCGTTATGTGGTCAACGGCGAGGTGCCGGGCGGTTTTGGGCAGTCCTTTGCGTGGGACGCGCTGACCGATCTGCGCTTAGAAGACCATTATCTGAACGGCGCGATCGCGGTGCGCTGTGTGCCGGCGGCGCGGATTGAGGCGCGACCGTATCACACGGTGTCGCAGTCAGAGGCGGGGTTTGAGAAGATCATGCAGGCCGTTGAGCTGGTCTTGTCGTGGGAGATCTCCGGGCCGACGCAGTTGCGGGTCGAGTTGACTGCGGCCGCCCTGTAGTCCAGCCTGCTGGCGGGCTTAAACACGCTGTAACCCATAGAGCCCAATAAACCAAAAAACCCGCCTAAGCGGGTTTTTTGTGTGCTGGTGTGAGCTTAGTTGCTCGGACAGGCTGCCTCGCCGGGGACCTTGCCAGGCAAGAGCAGGAACTGCTCAAACGGGCCCATGACGCTCATGGCCTCGCCCTTGGGGCCTTCAAACTTGAGGCGACCGAACATCATGGCGCGCATCGGGCCGTACTCGCCGGCGCCCATCTCGTGCCAACGCTTGGTGTCGGCGTGCATGACATAGTCCATGTCGTCGTTCATGTTGGTGTGTTGAACCTTGCCGCCGTAGGTGCAGATGGCCTTGGCGCCTTTTTGTTCGATCTTCATCTCGACCTTGACCTTGTCGCCGCAGTCGGTGCGGTACATGTGGATGATCTTGAAGCCACGGCCACCGTTGTTTTTGATCCATTTTTCACCGAGTTCATTGGTGAGGATGGGGTTGTTGTTGAAGCTCTCGCAGGCCTTGGTGGCCCAGTCGCTGGACATGAGCGGTGATGCTTGAACGGTGCTAGCCGCTATGATGCCAGCCACTGCCAGCAGTCCAGTTAGTGTTTTTTGCATGTTTCTAGTCTCCTCTTGATGATTGCAAGAATGCGGGGCGTAGGCTATCCGGGATTGATGGCCTTGTAAACAGTTTATTAGTGTTAGTGCGGTAGGCGTGTTTTATAGGCGCCATAAAGCCAAGTGCCGTGTAATGCGCCAGCGAGGACGATGAGCGCGCCGACCGAGCCGGTGCCGATGAGGGCGAAGATGGGGCCCGGGCAGAGACCGATGACGCCCCAGCCGAGGCCAAAGATGAGGCCGCCGAGTGAGTAATGTATCCACCCGTCTTCTTTGCAGGGGATCTCGATAGATTGACCGTCGAGGGTGCGTTTGTGTTCGATGCGGCGCAGGATCTGGATGCTGACGGCGGCGGTGAGGATGGCCGAAAAGAGGATGCCATACATGTGAAAACTTTGAAAATGGAACATCTCTTGGATGCGATACCACGAGGCCGCTTCAGATTTGACGAGGACGAGGCCGAAGAGGACGCCGGCCAAGAGGTAGGGAAGGTAGCGGGTCATGGGCGGCCTATGCGATCAAGAGAGGGACGAGGAACCACGAGGCGAGCAGTCCGCCCGTAAAGATGCCGATGATGGCGTAGAGGCTGCCGAGCTGTAGGGTGGAGAGGCCGGTGATGGCGTGACCAGAGGTGCAGCCGGAGGCGTAACGGGTGCCAAAACCGACGAGGACGCCACCGGCAAAGAGGAGGGCGATGTTTTGCAACGAGGGGGCAAAAAGTTCGGCGGGGACGAGGACGCCGGCGGCGGGGAGATCAAATCCCCAGGCACGGATCATGGCCATGGCCTCGATGGAGAGGTTGATGGGGTCGGGGTCGGGCAAGAGACCGCCAGCGATCATCCCGCCTAATGCGGTGCCGATGACGAAGACGATGCTCCAGTAGTGTTCTTTCCAGTCGTACTTAAAGAAGTCGACATTGACCTCGGGGGGCTGGGTCATGGCGCAGAGGTGGCGCAGATTATTGGAGATGCCAAAGGAGCGGTTGCCGATGAAGAGCATCAGCGGCACCATGAGGCCAATGAGGGGGCCAGAGATGTACCAAGGCCATGGCTGAGAGAGGAATTCGATCATGGGTTCCTTTTCTGCGTAAGCGTAATTGCGAGGATTTTAGCTACGATGATTTTAACCGAAGCGCTGGGTCTATGGTGCAGAGACATGACACAGAGACATTAAAAAAGGGAGAGGTTACCCTCTCCCTTTTTTGGGTGCGCCTCTCGTTTTGGTTGAGACGCTACCAGGCTATGTGTTACAGCGCGAGGGTGTCTGCCCAGACATTCTTCGCCCAACCTTCCATGTAGGCATGTTCGATCTCGGTCTCTTCCGAGGACAGACCGTTGCCCTTGGAGGATTGCGCAACCATCTCGCCGCCCGGGATGGGGTTGCCGTCCTTGTTCTTGCCGTTGTAACGGAACACGGTCGCCACATGGATGGCGGTGTGATCTGTCGTCGCGGAGTAACAGGTGTTGGCAACCACCGGGGTATCGACCGGGTCACGACCGTTGAACATCTCGCACAGCGAGGCGGCCAGAATCTTGGCCATGTTGTTGGCCATGGAACCCGATTTCGGGAAGTTGGAGAGGGCCGAGTCACCGATGATGTGCACATTCTTGACGAACTTGGACTCGTAGGTGCGGAAGTCGATCGGGCACCACGGGCCAGGGGTCTTGCCATCGGCGCTTAGGCGTACCTTAGCCATGGCACAGATATCGGCGGCCTGCATCTTGGGGACCACATTGATGACATCGCCTTTGACATCATCAAACTCGGTGCCGACCATCTTGGTCGTTGCATTGACCGAGGCCGGCGCGTTGTTGCCACGGTAGTCGATCATAGCTGCCGGTGTGCCGTGGCCATAGTGCTTCTTCCATGCGGCGAGGAACAAGCCTTTTTTGGAGGCGATGTCCGGGTTACCGTCGAGGATGATGATCTTGGAGCGCGGCTTGGCCTTTTTGAAGTAAGACGCGACTTGGCAGGCACGCTCATACGGGCCGGGGGGGCAACGGTACGGGGCCATCGGCACCGACATCACGAAGACGCCGCCATCAGGCATGGCCTCGAGCTGAGCGCGTAGGGTGGCGGTTTGCGGGCCGGCCTTCCATGCGTGCATCACGGTCTTTTGCGCCTCGGCATCGTAGCCCTTGACGGTGTTGAACAGCAGCTCAACGCCACCGGCCAAGACCACGCGGTCGTACGCGATCTGTTTGCCACCGGCGGTGGTGATAACGCGCTTGTCGGTGTCGATCGCGGTCATCGTATCCTTGACCCAGGTATCTACGATACTGGTTAGATTGCCATAGGAGAAGGTAATGTCAGCGAGCTTGCGCGTGCCAGAAAGGACTTCGTTAGAGGTCGGACAGGAAACGAAGTGGTCGTTCGGTTCGATGACGGTCACATCGATGTGCGGTTCCCACATCTTGATGTAGCGGGCACAGGTGGCACCGCCGAAGCCGGCACCGACGATGACGACCTTGGGGCGTGAGATGCGGGGTTTGATCGCAGTGACGGTTTGACCAACCGTAGCGGTACTGGCGCAACCAGACAGCGCGCCTAGCGTTGCGACGCCTGCGACACCGGCAGAGGATTGTATGAATTGACGACGACTAATGCTCATTTGGGATCCTCTCTTGATTAACGGGTCGCGAAGTAACGGGCAAAGGCCTCGAACTCGGAGTCGGTGTAACCAGATGCATGCTGATGCATCACGGTTGCGGGGCGTGCGCCGGATTTGAAATCTTGCATCTGCTTGACAAAGTAGTCGCGCGGCAGGTTGTTGATGTCCGGGATGCCGCCACGGCTGTGCCCATCGGTGCCGTGGCAGTAGCCGCAGTTGGATGCCATCTGACGCAGACGCGCGTCAGGGGTTGTCGCAAAGGCTGTGCTTGCAAGGCTGGCGGTGATGCCGATAGCCAATAGCGACAGGGTAAAGGTCTTCTTCATGCTTTTTGTCTCCTCCAGAGTGACTGGGAACGGGCTTGCGCCCAACTGAACTGTGTGCGTGTCTCGATAAGCATCTTATCAAGCAGCGCGCAAAGCTACTGGGTGCTTATCATAACCAATCAGAAACAGAAATCAACAATGGTTCTCTAATATATGGCGGTTTTTTGTGGTTTTTTGTGCGTCTGTGACGGTTTTTTCGCGATTTTCATGTGGAACCTCTCCGTAAGGAGAAAATTCTGCGCCTATTTGCCCCTGTCTGTGAGGGGTATTACCGAGTAAACTTACGCACTATCTCTACTCTTACATGTGTGCTTATGCCCGGTAGCTCGTTAGGACAACTTTTTACTGTGACCACCTTCGGCGAATCGCATGGCCCGGCCATAGGCTGTGTGATCGATGGCTGCCCTCCCGGCTTGGCCTTGTGCGAGGCGGATATCCAAGGCGACCTGGATCGACGCAAGCCCGGCACCTCGCGCCATGTGACGCAGCGGCGCGAGTCGGACACGGTGGAGATCCTCTCCGGTGTGTTTGAGGGGCGCACGATGGGCACGCCGATCGCGCTCTTGATCCGCAACGAAGATCAACGCAGTAAAGACTACGGCTCGATCGCGCGCACCTTCCGCCCCGGTCATGCCGATTACACGTACTGGCAAAAATTTGGCGTGCGTGACTATCGTGGTGGCGGGCGTTCCTCGGCGCGCGAGACGGCGGCGCGGGTGGCGGCCGGTGCGGTGGCCAAAAAATGGTTGTTTGAAAAATATGGCACGGTGGTGCGCGGTTATTTGTCGCAACTTGGCCCTATTGCGATCCCTTTTCAAGCGTGGGCCGAGGTGGGTAAAAACGCGTTTTTCGCGCCTAATGCCGACATCATCCCCGAACTTGAGGCCTATATGGACGCGTTAAGGAAATCGGGCGATTCTGTCGGCGCGCGCTTGTATGTCGAGGCGACAGGGGTGCCGGTGGGCCTCGGCGAGCCGGTGTTTGATCGTTTGGATGCGGATATCGCGCACGCCTTGATGAACATCAACGCGGTCAAGGGCGTGGAGATCGGCGCGGGCTTTGGCGTGGTGACGCAAAAAGGCAGCGAGCATCGCGATGAACTGACCCCGACCGGGTTTTTATCGAATCACGCCGGCGGCGTTTTGGGTGGCATCTCGACCGGACAGACGGTCACCGCGTCCTATGCGATCAAGCCGACTTCATCGATCCGTATCCCGGGCCGCAGCATCGATATCGACGGCCAACCCTGCGAGGTGGTGACGGAGGGCCGTCACGACCCGTGCGTCGGTATCCGCGCGACGCCGATCGCCGAGGCGATGTTGGCCTTGGTGTTGATCGACCACGCCCTGCGCCAGCGCGGACAGAACGCCGATGTGCGTTGCCCGACTGCGCCGATTATTTAATTGACTAAAAATTGACTAAAGGGAGTATTGCCATGATAGAAAGCCACGACCTGTTTCACGAGTTTCCGGAGCATCAGGACACGATTCGCGCCTTGCTGTTGTCCAGCGATTTTTTTGTGCGCATGATGAAGGATTACGATGACTGCGATCACAAGATCCAGCGTATCGAGCAGAATGTCGATCCGGCGAGCGACTTTTACACCGAGGAGCTGAAAAAGTTGCGTGTGCGCCTGAAGGACAGGCTCTATCAACTGTTGACGCAAGGCTGATGCATCCATCCCCGCGCAATAGGCGTCCGCGAGGGCGCCTTTTTTAATATGGCCGCTATCCCATACTGGCGGCTGTCCAGCTTTTACCTCTTTTACTTCGCCTTTGTCGGCGTGATGGCGCCCTATTGGCCGCTGTTCTTGCAATCGCGTGGTTTTGATGCGTTCGAGATCGGCGTCTTGATGTCGTTGCTGCATGTGATGCGCATCTTCGCGCCTAATCTGTGGGGACATCTGGCCGATCGGAGTGGGCGGCGCATGAGGTGGGTGCAGATCGGTACGCTGGCGACCTTGCTGGGCTTTTGTCTGGTGTTCTGGTTGCAGGGTTTTTGGGGCATGTTCCTGATGATGGTCTTGGTGAGCTTCTTTTGGAGCGGTGCCTTGCCCTTGGTTGAAGCGAACACCCTGACGCATCTGGGCGCACACAGTGATCGCTATGGGCGGATACGCCTGTGGGGTTCGGTGGGTTTTATTGTGCTGGTGGTGGGCGTGGGCGATCTACTCGATCATCAGCCGGTTACGGTTTTGCCGTGGGTGATCCTGGTCTTGCTGTTGGGGACGGTGATTGCGGCGCATTTTATGCCGGAGGCATCGGTGCGTCACAACGAGGTGGAGAGCGCGTCTCTGGGGACGATCTTGCGCCGTCCCGAGGTGATCGCGCTGTTTGTGGCGGCGATCTTGATGGCCGCCGCGCACGGCCCGTACTACACCTTTTTCACCGTGCATCTGGTCGACGCGGGCTATAGCAAGTCGGCGGCGGGCTGGCTGTGGGCTTTGGGTGTGGTGTTGGAGATCGGCATCTTTCTCATCATGCCCAAGGTCTTTACCGTCATCCGCGCAGAGACGATCTTGCTCATTACCTTGCTGGCGGCGGTGCTGCGCTTTTTGTTGATCGCGTGGGCGGTGGATAACGTGGTCTTGTTGTTGACGGCGCAGGTCTTGCACGCGCTGACCTTTGGCGCCTATCACGCGGCGGCGATGGCCTTGATCCACCGCTGGTTTAAGGGGCGGATACAGGCGCGCGGACAGGCCTTGTACAACAGCATCGCTTTTGGCGTGGGCGGCAGTATCGGTAGCCTCTACGCAGGGATGAGTTGGGACGCGCTGGGCGCGGGCTGGACCTTTAGCCTCGCGGCGGGGTGCGCCTTGGTGGCGGCGATTGTCTTTGCGGTGGGCGATTTTGGCTTGAGATCGCGCCCGTCCGTGCGATAATCGCGAACCCTTCTCGTTTCTCGCGCTATGTCTGCCCATACCCTTTACGACAAATTATGGAATGCCCATGTGGTTCACACCGAACCCAACGGCATGACCTTGCTGTATATCGACCGCCAGTTGGTGCATGAGGTGACCAGTCCGCAGGCCTTTGAGGGTCTGCGTTTGGCGGCGCGTACCCCGCGTCGCACGCTGACCATCCTCGCCACGCCGGACCACAATGTGCCGACCACCGATCGTGGCGCGGGCATCGTCGACCCGATCTCGCGCCTACAGGTCGAGACCTTGGACGAAAACTGCCGCAGCCTAGGGCTGACCGAGTTTACGATGAATGATCCTCGGCAGGGCATCGTCCATGTCATCGGCCCCGAGCAGGGCTTCACGCAGCCGGGTGTGACCTTGGTTTGCGGCGATTCGCATACCTCGACGCACGGCGCGTTTGCCGCCTTGGCCTTTGGCATCGGCACCTCCGAGGTCGAGCATGTGATGGCCACGCAATGCCTGTGGCAACAAAAGTCGAAGGCGATGCGCATCACGGTGGATGGTGTGTTGGCGACGGGTGTGACGGCTAAAGATGTCGCCTTGGCGATCATCGGTCAGATCGGCACGGCGGGCGGCACGGGCTATGCCATCGAGTTTGCCGGTGCGGCGATTCGGGCGCTGTCGATGGAAGGGCGCATGGCATTGTGCAATATGGCCATCGAGGCGGGCGCGCGCGCCGGCATGGTGGCGGCGGACGAGACCACGATTGCGTATATGCAAGACCGCCCTTACGCCCCGCGCGGGGCCGAGTGGGCGCAGGCGGTGGCCTATTGGCGCACCCTCACCTCGGACGCGGACGCGGTGTTCGATGCCGATGTGTATTTGGACGGTGCCCAGATCGCCCCGCAGGTGACTTGGGGTACTTCGCCGGAGATGGTGGTGTCGATCGATGCGCACGTCCCGAATCCGGCCGACGCGGCGACGCCGGTGCAACGGAGCGACTGGGAGCGTGCCTTGGCTTATATGGACCTCCGCGCCGGCACGCCGATGGTCGAGATCGCCGTCGATAAGGTGTTCATCGGTTCGTGTACCAACTCGCGCATCGAAGACCTGCGTGCGGCGGCGGCGGTGGTGACGGCCCGCCACGGGCAACGCGTGGCGGCGGGCGTCAAGCTGGCCTTGGTGGTGCCGGGTTCTGGCCTCGTCAAGGCGCAGGCCGAGGCCGAAGGCTTGGACCGAATCTTTATCACGGCGGGGTTTGAGTGGCGCGACCCGGGGTGTTCGATGTGTCTGGCCATGAACGCCGACCGTCTGGAGCCGGGCGAGCGTTGTGCCTCGACCTCCAACCGCAACTTTGAAGGCCGACAAGGACAGGGTGGGCGCACCCATCTCGTCTCGCCCGCGATGGCGGCGGCGGCGGCGATTGCTGGCCACTTTGTCGATATTCGTTCCCTTTAGGAGTCGCTATGCCCAAAAAATTTATCGTCTTGATCGCCGTGAAACTCGCCTTGATCGCGGTCGGCGTCGGGGTGGTGGTGGCCATGTACGGCTGTAACACGGTCGAAGGCATCGGTCGCGACCTGCAACAGGCCGGCCAAGTCATCGAGAAAGAGGCCGCCAAGAAATGACCCCTTTCGTTACCTTACATGGCCTCGTCGTACCGCTCGATCGCGCCAATGTCGATACCGACGCCATCATCCCCAAACAGTTTTTGAAGTCGATCCAGCGTGCCGGTTTCGGCCCTAACGCCTTTGACGAATGGCGCTATCTCGATCACGGCGAGCCGGGGCAGGATTGCACTGGCCGTCCGCTCAACCCCGATTTCGTCCTCAATCAGCCGCGCTATCAAGGTGCGCAGGTCATGCTGGCGCGGGAAAACTTCGGCTGCGGCTCGTCGCGTGAACACGCGCCTTGGGCCTTGGAGGACTACGGGTTCCGCGCCATCATCGCGCCCTCGTTTGCGGATATTTTTTATAACAACTGTTTTAAGAACGGCCTATTGCCCATCGTCCTGACGGCGGCAGAGGTCGATCAATTATTCCGCGAGACGGCCGCGCAGACCGGCTATCGGTTGGCGATAGACCTCGCCGCGCAGACCGTGACCACCCCGAGTGGCGAGATCTTTGCCTTTGCGGTCGATGCCGAGCGCAAACACCGGCTGTTAAACGGCTTGGACGATATTGGTATCACCCTGCAGTTTGCCGAGCAGATTAAAGCGTATGAGGCCGCGCGTCGTCAGGTGACGCCGTGGCTGTTTAATTAAGGAACGAGAGATGAAGATTGCAGTGTTACCCGGCGACGGGATAGGCCCGGAGATCGTCGCGCAGGCGGTGAAGGTGTTGGCGCGTTTGCGCCTGGACGGCCTCAAGATCGAGACCGAGACCGCGCCGATCGGTGGTGCGGGCTATGAGGCGGCGGGCGACCCGTTGCCGGAGGCGACCTTTGCCCTGTCACAGCAGGCCGATGCGGTCTTGCTGGGCGCGGTGGGCGATTGGAAATACGACACCCTGCCGCGCGATTCGCGCCCCGAGCGCGGTCTGCTCCGCATTCGCAAGGGGCTGAACCTGTTTGCCAATCTGCGTCCGGCCATCCTCTATCCGGAGCTTGCCTCGGCCTCGACCTTGAGGCCCGAGGTGGTCTCCGGTCTCGATATCATGATCGTGCGTGAACTCACCGGCGACATCTATTTTGGTCAGCCGCGCGGCATCTCCACCCTGGAAAATGGCGAGCGAGAAGGCATCAACACCATGCGCTATAGCGAGTCGGAGATCCGCCGCATCGGTCGAGTTGCCTTTGATATCGCTATGAAGCGCGACAAGAAGGTGTGCTCGATCGATAAGGCCAATGTCTTGGAGACGACCGAGTTGTGGCGTCAGGTGATGATAGAGGTCGCGCACGATTACCCTGCGGTGGAACTTAGTCACATGTATGTCGATAACGCCGCGATGCAGTTGATCCGCGCGCCGAAGCAGTTTGATGTCATGGTCACCGGCAATATCTTTGGCGATATCCTCTCGGACGAGGCCTCGATGCTGACCGGCTCGATCGGCATGTTGCCGTCGGCCTCCTTGGATGCGAACAACAAGGGCATGTACGAACCCAGTCACGGCTCGGCGCCGGACATCGCGGGCAAGGACATCGCTAACCCGCTGGCAACCATCTTGTCGGTGGCGATGATGTTTAAATATTCGTTCAACGATCAAGGCACGGCCGATCGCATCGACAACGCGGTCAAAAAGGTGATCGCTGCAGGCTATCGTACAGCGGATATCTGGACGGCGGGGACGAACAAGGTCGCCTGTTCGGCGATGGGTGATGCGGTCGTGGCCGCCCTATAATTTTTAAGGATTTACGCATGAAAAAAGTTGGATTGATCGGTTGGCGCGGTATGGTGGGCTCGGTGTTGATGGGCCGGATGAAGGCGGAGGGCGACTTCGCCCACATCGAGCCGGTGTTTTTTACCACCTCAAATGTCGGCGGTCAGGGGCCGGAGATCGGCACGGCAATCTCGCCGTTACAGGATGCCAACAGCATAGCCGCATTGCGAGCGATGGACATCATCATCACCTGTCAGGGCGGCGATTACACACAGGCGATCTACCCGCAGTTGATGGCGAGCGGCTGGCGGGGCTATTGGATCGACGCCGCCTCGACCCTGCGGATGAAGGATGACGCGATCATCATCCTCGACCCGGTCAATAAGGCGGTCATCCAAGACGGCATCAAAAAGGGCGTTAAGACCTTCGTCGGCGGCAATTGCACGGTGTCCTTGATGCTGATGGCGATCGGCGGCCTGTTTGAAAAAGGCCTGATCGAATGGGTCGCGCCGCAGACCTATCAGGCGGCCTCGGGTGCCGGTGCGCGCAATATGCGCGAGTTGTTGCAGCAGATGGGTGCGGTCAACGCGGAGGTGCAGGGTTTGCTCGATGACCCGGCCTCGGCGATTTTAGAGATCGACAAAAAGGTGACGGATTTCCTCCGCTCTGACCGTTACCCGCTGGCCGCGTGGCCGGTGCCGCTGGCCGCGTCCTTGATCCCGTGGATCGATGTGCAACTAGAATCGGGGCAATCGAAAGAGGAATGGAAGGCGCAGGTTGAGGCCAACAAGATCCTCGGTCGTTCGGCGAACCCGGTGCCGATCGACGGCCTTTGCGTGCGCGTCGGCGCGATGCGCTGTCACTCGCAGGCATTGACCATCAAGCTGACCCAAGATGTGCCGCTGGACGAGATCCACGGCATCCTTGCCGCGCACAACGACTGGGTGAAGGTGGTGCCGAACGACCGCCAGATTACCATGGAGCAACTGACTCCCGCTGCGGTGACGGGGACTTTGACCGTGCCGGTGGGGCGGATGCGTAAGCTGACCATGGGGCCGCAGTATTTGAGCGCGTTTACCGTCGGTGACCAGCTCTTGTGGGGCGCGGCCGAACCCTTGCGGCGCATGTTGCGTATCTTGATCGAAGACTGAGCATGTCGTTGCGCCGCCTGATTCCTCTGCTGGTGTGGCTAGGCCTTTCGGGTCTTGCGACCTCGGTGTGGGCGTTGGAGTTGGGACGCATCCAGGTCGAATCGGCCTTGGGTGAACCGCTCAAGGCGATGATCGTGATTAGCAATTACACGCCGGAGACGCTGGCGCAACTTAAGGTGGTGCACGCGGAGGCAGAGGCCTATCAGCGCATGCAGTTGACGCGCCGCCCGGTGATCGATGCGTTGGCGGTGTCCTTGGATAACAGCGGGCCGTTGCCGGTGGTGCGCGTTACCTCGGCGCTGCCGTTGCTGGAACCGCATCTGGATCTATTGCTAGAGGCGAGTTGGAACGCTGGGCGTCTGTTGCGTGAGTATGTGTTGCTCATCGAGCCACGCCGAGTCCCCGAGGTGCAAGCTATCGTAGCGCCGCTCGTCCCCGTGGCTACCGATGCCGTAGTGGCAAACACCCCGTTGGAGACGGGCCAGACGCATCCCGCGTGGCCCGTGCAGCGCGGCGACACCCTGCTTGGCATCGCGCAGCAGATCAAGGCCCCGGGGACGAGTGTGCCGCAGCGTGCGTATGGCCTTTATGCGGCAAACTCGGCGGCCTTCATTCGCGCGGATATCCACCGCTTGCGCCTAGGGGCGACGCTACACATACCGAATGCCGATGCCTTGCTAGCCGTCCCCGATGACATCGCGCAAGAGCGCTTACAGACCCTCCTGATCCCTGCGTCTGCGGTGCGGGGACGGGTGACAGCGGCACCAGATGATGCGCCTGCCTTCGCGTCTGCACGCGATGCGGTGCATGTCTCACGCGGTGCATCGGCTCAAGAAACACAGCCCAGCTTGCAGACCATTGAGGAGGAAGTGGTGGCGCGTGGGCAAGCGATCAAAGAGGCGGAGGCGCGCATCGCTACGCTGGAGAAATCGGTTCACGCGCTGCAAAAGCTCGTTGCCGATAAGGCGGGGCAAGACCACTCAGATTATTTGACCGCGCCCTTGGCGATGTTGCGTATAGACCTACCGATGGCTCAGGTGTTGGGTCTCTTAGCGTTAATCTTGTTTCCGGCCTTGTTCTGGGCGGGCTTGAGGTTTGAGCGCGCTCGTCATGCATGGCGTAAACCGGCATCGCTGCCGGTTGTGTTGCCGGGATTGGCGGGCTTGAACCTTGATCTCGCCCCTAGCGCTGGCGAGGAGGTCGCGAACGGGCTGAGTTTGGCACGGGCCTGCCTGACCTTAGGAGACCACGCGTCGGCACGCGATGCCTTGCATAGCGTCCTCGCCTCAGGGTCAGCTGCAGATCAGGCCGAGGCGCGTCGCATGCTCGATGGCTTGGACCGTTAAGGGGGGCGTGTGTTTCATCCTACGGTTCGTATGATGCTTTATGTCTTATTCGTGATGCTTGTGCCGCAGATTGCGGTACCGTTATTGCCCGTGGCGTTGGGGCTGGCCTTGATCGTGAATGGATCACGCTTATCGGCCGTATCACGCGTGCTATGGCGTATGCGCTGGTTCTTTTTGGTGTTACTCGTGAGTTATGGCTGGTCATTGCCCGGCGCGGCATTATGGTCGGCGCCTGCGTGGTTGACCCCAACATTCGAAGGGATCGAGGCTGGCGTGATACAGGCCTTGCGTTTGGCATTGCTGCTGACCTTGCTGGATTACTGGGTGTTGGCCATGGAGGCCGAGCGACTGTTGAGTGGTCTTGTGACCTTGATCGCGCCCTTGCGTCGTTTAGGGGTGGATACGGAACGCGCCGCTGTGCGCGTGGCATTGACGCTACGGATTATTGAGCAACCTATCTCATGGAAAACGGCGATGCAGTCCCTGTCGCAGGATTCTATCGGAAATGAAGATGCGGTCGAGCTACCGGTTCGGATGATGTATATCCCGCTTACTGGGCGAGATTGGATGCTTGTGTTTGCCTCGTTAGTTGTTTTGGGTGGGACATGGTTAGCCCGCTGATCGAACCGCCCACGCGCATCGCCCTCGGTCTTGAATACGACGGTCGTCCTTTTTGTGGCTGGCAGACGCAGACCGCCGGCTGTGGGGTGCAGGACGCGCTAGAGACGGCCTTGGCCGTGGTGCATGGTGCGCCGGTGGCGACGATCTGCGCCGGGCGTACCGATGCGGGGGTGCATGCCCGCGCGCAGGTGGTGCATTTTGATACTGTCAATGCCCGCCCCGAAAGTGCGTGGGTGCGTGGGGTCAATGCCTTTTTGCCGAGCGGCGTGGCGGTGTTGTGGGCGCAGGCAATGCCGTCCGATTTTAGTGCCCGTTTTAGTGCGATAGAACGCGAATATCACTATCGTTTGCTGGTGCGCCGTTCGCGGCCTGCGCTGTTGGCGGGGCAGGTGGGCTGGGTGCATGGCCGTCTGGATGTCGCTTTGATGCAGGCGGCGGCGCAGTGTCTGATCGGTACGCACGATTTTTCGGCCTTTCGCTCGGTCGATTGTCAGGCCCCCTCGCCGGTGCGCGAGATGCGTTTTGTCGGCATAGAGGCGAACGGTGAGTTCGTTGATTTCACCTTCCGCGCCAATGCCTTTTTGCATCATCAGATCCGCAACCTTGTGGGCGCGCTGGTGTGGATAGGGCAGGGCAGGCGACCGACGGCGTGGCTGGCCGAGGTCTTGGCGAGCCGCGACCGTGCCCAAGCGGCGGCGACCTTTGCGCCCGATGGCCTCTATCTGACGGCGGTGCGTTATGATCCGCGCTTCACCCTTCCGAGCAGTGAACGATGACCCGTATCAAGATCTGCGGTATCACCCGCGTTGAAGATGGCCTGGCCTGTGCCCGCTTGGGCGCGGACGCGATCGGCCTAGTGTTCTACGCTGCCAGCCCGCGTGCCGTCTCGCTGGTGCAGGCGCGTGAGATCGTGCAGGCCTTGCCGCCGTTTGTTTCTACGGTGGCCTTGTTTGTAAACCCGACGGCCGCCGAGGTCGAGGCGGTGTTGCAGACTGTGCGCCCCGATCTGTTGCAGTTTCATGGTGACGAGACCCCTGCATTTTGCGCCCAGTTTGGGGTGCGCTATCTGAAGGCCGTGGCGGTTAAGGTGGGTCATGATTTGTTACAATCAGCGGCCCTGTACCGCGATGCGGCGGGGCTGTTGTTGGATACGCCTACGGCGGCCTTCGGGGGTAGCGGCGCTGCGTTTGATTGGGCGTTGATCCCGCCTGAGTTGGCGCAGGGGTGTGTGTTGGCCGGTGGTTTGACGGTGGAGAATGTCGATCGTGCGATCGCCCAAGTGCGGCCGTGGGCAGTGGATGTCTCCAGCGGCGTCGAGGTAGAAAAAGGAATCAAGGCGGCCGACAAGATTGCGGCCTTTATCAAGAAAGTTAGCGATGCAGACAGCGCATAAATCACCCTATCTCCAGCCCGATGCGAGCGGGCATTTTGGCCCCTATGGCGGCTCCTTCGTGGCCGAGACCTTGGTGGCGGCCTTGGATGAACTCAAACGCGAATACGCGGCGGCCAAAGACGATCCGGATTTCCAGGCGGAGTTTCATCACGAGTTGCGCCATTATGTCGGTCGCCCCAGCCCTATTTATCATGCTAAAAATTGGTCTGATCGCTTGGGCGGCGCGCAGATCTTCTTGAAGCGCGAAGACCTCAATCACACCGGCGCGCACAAGATCAACAACGCCATCGGTCAAGCCTTGCTGGCGCGGCGCATGGGCAAGAAACGCGTCATCGCCGAGACCGGCGCGGGCATGCACGGTGTCGCCACGGCCACGGTCGCGGCGCGTTATGGCATGGAGTGCGTAGTCTATATGGGTGCGGAGGATATCCAGCGGCAAGCGCCCAATGTCTATCGCATGAAGCTTTTGGGCGCGCGCGTGGTGGCGGTCGAGTCGGGTTCTAAGACGCTGAAAGACGCGCTCAACGAGGCAATGCGCGATTGGGTGACGCATGTCGAATCGACCTTTTATATCTTGGGTACGGCCGCCGGCCCACACCCGTATCCGACCTTGGTGCGCGATTTCCAGTGCGTAATCGGGGAAGAATCCAAGGTGCAGATGGCCGAGATGCTCGGTCGCCAGCCGGACGCGGTGATCGCCTGTGTTGGTGGCGGCTCTAACGCCATCGGCATCTTTTACCCCTATATCGGCGTCGAGGGCGTGCGCCTGATTGGCGTCGAGGCGGGCGGTTCGGGCATCGCCTCGGGCCGGCACGCCGCGCCCTTGAACGCCGGCACGCCGGGCGTGTTGCATGGCTTTAGGTCGTATCTCATGCAAGATGCGAATGGCCAAATCATCGAGACCCATTCGATCTCGGCCGGCCTCGATTACCCCGGTGTCGGCCCCGAGCACAGTTGGCTAAAAGACATTGGCCGTGCCGAGTATGTCGCTATTAACGACGATGAGGCGATGGCGGCCTTCCATAGCCTGTGCCGTTTGGAAGGCATCATCCCGGCCTTAGAATCCAGCCACGCCCTCGCCCACGCCGCCAAGATCGCGCCGACCATGGATAAAGACCAGATCCTGCTGGTTAATCTGTCCGGGCGCGGTGATAAAGACATCAACACCGTGGCACAGGTGTCGGGGATCGCGCTATGAGCCGTATAGAAAAAACCTTCGTATCCCTTAAGGCGCAGCGTCGTACGGCGTTGATCTCGTTTATTACGGCGGGCGACCCGGAGCCGGGTTTGACCGTGCCGTTGTTGCACGCGTTGGTGGCCGGCGGGGTGGATATCCTCGAACTGGGCGTGCCATTTTCGGACCCGATGGCCGATGGGCCGACCATACAACGCGCCAGTGAGCGGGCCTTGAAACAGGGCGTGGGGCTGGTCGATGTGATCGCGCAGGTGGCCGAGTTCCGTCAGACAAATACGACGACGCCGGTGGTGTTGATGGGCTATGCCAATCCGATTGAGTCTATGGGCTATGCGCGCTTTTGCAGCACAGCGGCGGCGGCGGGGGTCGATGGCGTGTTGACGGTGGATTATCCGCCGGAGGAGTCAACTGCGTTCGCAGCGCAGTGCGCGGCGGTGGGGATCGATAACATCTATCTGCTCGCGCCGACGACCTCTGCGGCGCGGGTCGAGGTGGTGGCGCGTCATGCGCGGGGCTTCGTCTATTATGTCTCGCTCAAGGGCGTGACCGGCGCGGCGACGCTCGATCTGACCGAGGTGGCGGCGCGCCTGCCGGCGATTCGAGCGGCCACGGGGCTGCCCGTGGGTGTAGGATTCGGCATTACCGATGCGGAGACGGCGCGGCAGGTGGGCCAGGTGGCCGATGCGGTGGTGATCGGCTCGCGTATCGTGCAAGAGATTGAGTCTAGTCCGCGCGATCAGGTGATCGCGCGGGTGCAGGGTTTTGTGGCCGGCGTGCGCGCGGCCCTTGATGAAGGAGTTAAATAATGAGTTGGTTTCAGAAGATTCTTCGTCCCAAGATTCAACGCCGCCTCGGTGGCGATCCTGCAGCACGCAAGGTGGTCCCTGAGGGCCTGTGGAGTAAATGTCCGGCCTGTGAGGAGGTGCTTTATAGCGCCGATCTGGAGGCTAATGCGCAGGTGTGTCCTAAGTGTGATCATCATCACCGGATAGGCGCGCGGCAGCGGCTCGATTTGTTTTTGGATGCGGCAGGGCGCAGCGAGATCGGTGCCAGCGTGCAGCCGGTGGATACGCTGAAATTTAAGGACAGCCGGAGTTATGCCGACCGGATCACCGATGCGGTGAAGGCAACCGATGAAAAGGATGCCTTGGTGGTGATGGAGGGTGCGGTGCACGGCGTGCCTATGGTGGTGGCCGCGTTTGAGTTCAGTTTTATGGGCGGTTCGATGGGCTCGGTGGTGGGCGAACGCTTTGTGCGTGGCATCGATGCGGCGATTAAGGGTAAAAAGGCCTTCGTCTGTTTTTCGGCCAGTGGCGGGGCGCGGATGCAGGAAGGTCTGTTGTCGTTGATGCAGATGGCTAAGACCTCGGCCGCCTTGACCCAGTTGTCGGCGCGTCGTCTGCCGTTTGTCTCGGTGTTGACCGACCCGACTATGGGTGGCGTGTCAGCGAGTTTTGCGATGCTGGGCGATGTCATCGTGGCCGAGCCGAATGCCCTGATCGGCTTTGCCGGCCCCCGGGTGATCGAGCAGACCGTGCGCCAGACCTTGCCGGAGGGTTTTCAACGGCCTGAGTTTTTGCTTGAACATGGCGCGATCGACCGCATTATCGATCGGCGTGAGATGCGTCGTGAACTGGCGCGCCTCCTCGCGCAACTGCAACGGCGTAAACCCCCGACGCTCGAATGACTGCGGCCACAGGGCCTACCGACCTCGCGGCCTGGTTGGCGTGGTTGGAGGCGCGTAATCCGACGCAAATCACACTAGGCTTAGAACGGGTGGCGGCGGTCTGGGCGCGTCTGGGCCTGACCTTTTCTATCCCCGTGATCACGGTCGCCGGCACCAACGGCAAGGGCTCGACCTGTGCCTTTTTGGACGCGGTGTTGCGTGCCGGCGGCTATCGCGTTGGGCTGTACACCTCGCCGCACCTCGTGCGCTACAACGAGCGCGTGTGTGTCGATGGCGCCGAGGTGAGCGATGCCGCGTTGCTGGCGGCCTTTGCGACGGTCGAGGCGGTGCGCGGCGATACCCCGTTAAGCTATTTTGAACACGGGACGCTGGCGGCCTTGTGCCTGTTTGCAGAGGCGAAGCTCGATGCGCTGGTGTTGGAGGTGGGGCTGGGCGGGCGGCTCGATGCGGTGAATATCCTCGCGGCCGATTGCGCCGTCATCACCCCGGTGGACCTCGATCATCAGGCCTGGTTGGGCGACGATCGTGAGGCGATAGGGCGGGAGAAGGCGGGGATTACGCGCACCGGTCGCCCCATGGTGTGCAGCGATCCGTGCGCGCCGAACAGCGTCTTGGCGAGCCCGGCGGCGCCGATCTGGTTGCTGGGGCGCGAGATCACGATCGAACGGGATGACGATGGCCGTTGGGCATGCCGCGTGCCGGGGGCGGTGTTTCCGGCCCTGCCACGCCCGGCCTTGCTGGGCGCGCATCAATATCGCAACGCGGCAGCGGCCTTGGCGGCGTTGTGGCTGTTGCGGGCGCGCCTGCCCTTGCCGGTGGCGGCGGTGCGCACGGGGATCGTGACGGCGCAGGTGACGGGGCGGTTTCAGGTCATCGGCCACGCGCCGTTACGCATCGTGGATGTGGCGCACAACCCGCACGCGGCGCGTACCTTGGCGGGGCAGTTGGCCGATCTTCCGCCGACGGGGGCGCGAATCGCGGTCTGCGCGATGTTGGGTGATAAGGATGTCGCCGGGGTTGTGGCCGCCCTGTGCGGTGTGTTTGATCAGTGGTATATCGCCCCGCTGGAGGGTGCGCGCGCCGCGCCGGTGACGGACTTGGCGGCGATCTTGGCGGCGGCGGGGTGTACGGTAAAAGTACATTCGTCAGTGACCGAGGCATGGCACGCAGCGTGTTCTGATGCTAACGCCGCTGATACAATAGCGGCCTTTGGCTCTTTCTACACAGTAGCCGCCGTCGTGCAAACGGCGCTGATCACTACACGCTAACCCTAGAATAGGATGAACGACCATGCCTGATGCAGAAAGCGCATTAAAACGCAGCGCACAACGCCGCCTGATCGGTGCAATTGCCTTGGCCTTGGCGACGGTGGTGGTCTTGCCGATGCTGTTTGATACGGAGCCGCCGCCCGTGAGTGACGATGTTGAGATCGTCATCCCGTCCCGAGAGTTGCCGGGGTCGATGGGCGTGTCGGGTATGGACGGGCCTAGCCCTACGGTCGCTGCGCCTAGTGTGCCGAATGCGCCGCCGGTCGCAGTCCCTAGTCCTGCTGTCCCTAGCCCCGCTGCGCCAGCCCCTGCGCCAGCACAGCCGGCTCCGAATGCCGCCAAGGGCGTGCAGTCCACGGTGACTTTTTTACAGTTAGGGGCTTTTTCCAGTGCTGGCAGTGCAAAGACCTTGGCTCAGCGTGTGGCGAATGCGGGTTTTACGGTCAATATTGTGGAAGATAATGGTCGTTATAAGGTGCGTTGTGGGCCGTTCTCGGCGCAGGCGGCCGCACAGGCTATGCAAGGCCAGTTGCGTGCCAAGGGTTTTGTTGCCGTGATGGTTAATCCATGACCGTTCTGGACGGCGTGGCCTTGGCCATCGTGCTGGCGTTTTTGCTCTTGGGGCTGAAACGCGGCTTGGTGCGCGAGGCGATCTCGTTGGCGGCGTGGGTGGTGGCGTTTTTGCTGACGGGGCCGTTGGCCGCGTGGCTAGGCCCCTACCTGCCGGGGATGACCGAGGGTGGGCTACGCGATGCGGTGGCGATGGCCGTGGCCTTTATCGCGATCTTTATCGCTGCCATGTTGATCTCTTCGGCCTTGCATGGTCTAGTCAAGGCGGCGGGCCTGAGCCTGGAAGATCGATTATTAGGCGCGGTGTTCGGTTTTTTACGCGGCGGGGTGGTCTTGGTCGTGTTGGTGTTGGTGAGCGGCTTGACCGTGTTGCCGCAGTCAGAGCTCTGGCAACGCTCGTTGTTAAGTGCGCCTTTGGCTACATTGGCCCTGAATTTCACCTCTCTGTTACCGGCCGAATTGGCTGATAAGATTCGATTGACTTAGCTTTTTTCATAGGAAAACGCCATGTGCGGAATTATTGGGATCGTCTCCCCCGAACCGGTTAATCAGTTGCTCTACGATGGACTCCAGCTCTTGCAACATCGCGGCCAAGATGCGGCGGGGATCTGCACTATGGACGGCAGCTCGTTCAATATGCGCAAGGCCAAGGGCATGGTGCGCGATGCCTTCCGCACCCGCGATATGCGCGACCTGGAAGGCTGTGCGGGGATCGCCCATGTGCGTTATCCGACCGCGGGTAATGCCTCTTCCAAGGCCGAGGCGCAGCCGTTTTATGTCAACGCGCCGTTTGGTATCGTCTTGGCGCATAACGGTAATCTGACCAATACCGCACAGTTAAAAGACGAGGTGTTTCGTGACGACCTACGCCATGTCAATACGGGCTCAGACTCTGAGGTCTTACTCAATGTCTTTGCGCACGAGTTGCAGGCCGCAGCGCATGGCGAGGCACCGAACAACGCGGCGGTCTTTACGGCGGTGCGGGCCGTGCATCAGCGGTGTCGCGGCGCGTATGCGGTGGTCATCCTGATTGCGGGCTTTGGCCTGGTTGCGTTTCGTGATCCTAACGGGATTCGTCCTTTGGTGATGGGTCGCCGTGAGGAAGAGGGCGGCGATGCATGGATGGTGGCCTCCGAGAGTGTGTCGTTAGACGCGATGGGCTATCAGCGCGTGCGCGATGTGCGTCCGGGTGAGGCCGTGGTGGTGAGTAGCGACGGCACGCTGGAAACCGCGTTGTGTGCGGAAGGGGCGCGACTGCAATCGTGCATCTTTGAGTATGTCTATTTTGCCCGGCCCGACTCGATTATCGACAATACCTCGGTGTACGAGACACGCTTACGCATGGGCGAATTTTTGGCGGAAAAGATCCGTCGCGACTTTGCCCATCTGCGCATTGATGTCGTTATCCCCATCCCCGATACGAGTCGTCCTTCGGCCTTGCAATTGGCGAGTCAGTTGGGGGTCTCTTATCGCGAGGGCTTTATCAAGAATCGTTACATCGGCCGCACCTTCATCATGCCGGGGCAGGGCGAACGCAAAAAATCGGTGCGGCAAAAACTCAACGCCATGGCGGTGGAGTTTACGGGCAAGAATGTGCTCTTGGTCGATGACTCTATTGTGCGCGGCACGACCAGTCGCGAGATCATCCAGATGGCGCGCGATTGCGGGGCGCGGGCGGTGTATTTCGCCTCGGCCAGCCCGCCGGTGCGTTTCCCCAATGTCTATGGCATCGACATGCCGACGCGCTCGGAACTGCTCGCCAATGGGCGCACGGATGCCGAGATTGCGGCCGAGATTGGCGCCGATGCGGTGATCTATCAGGATCTATCCGACCTGATCCGCGCCGTGCAACAGGTCAACCCGGCGCTGACGGCCTTTGATGCCTCGTGTTTTGATGGAAAATATGTGACCGGTGATGTGACGGAGGCGTATCTGGCTGACCTAGAGGCCGCCCGCAACGGTGGAAAACCGGCCACAGGCGCGAGCAAAAAGACGCGCCAGATGGACCTCAATCTGGCGACCGGGGGCTGAGATGACGACCTTGCACCCCGAGACCTTGGCCATCCGTAGTGGCATCCATCGCACCCCGTTCAACGAACACGGCGAGGCGATGTATCTCACCTCCAGCTTTGTCTTTGACAGCGCGGCGCAGGCGGCGGCACGCTTCTCGGGGGCCGAGCCGGGGATGATCTACGCCCGCTTCACCAACCCCTCGGTGAATGCCTTTGAAGAACGCCTTGCCGAGATGGAAGGGGCTGAGCGCGGTGTGGCCTTTGCGTCCGGCATGGCGGCGATCATGGCGACGGTGATGGGCCTGATGCGGGCGGGCGAGCACATCGTTGCCTCGCGCTCTATCTTTGGTTCGACGGTGCAGTTGTTCACTAATATCTTGGGTAAGTTTGGGATCGAGACCACCTTCGTCTCGCCGACCGACCCAGAAGAATGGCGCGCTGCCGTGCGTCCTAACACCCGTTTGTTCTTTGTCGAATCGCCGTCCAACCCCTTGACCGAGGTGTCGGACATCGCCGCCTTGGCACAGATTGCGCATCAACACGGCGCGTGGCTGGCGGTCGATAATTGTTTTTGCACGCCCATCCTGCAACGGCCTTTAGACCTGGGCGCGGACATCATCATCCATTCGGCGACCAAATACATCGACGGTCAAGGCCGCGTCTTAGGTGGTGCGGTGCTGGGCACAAACGCGTTGATGGAAGGCGTGTATACCTTTCTGCGTACCGCCGGCCCAACGCTGTCGGCCTTTAACGCCTGGGTCTTGTTCAAAGGGCTGGAGACCTTGGCGGTGCGGATGCAAGCACACTCGGCGGGCGCATTGGCCTTGGCGACTTGGTTGGAGGCGCAGCCGCAAGTGGCGCGCGTGTTCTACCCCGGCCTGCCCTCGCACCCGCAACACGCCTTGGCGATGCGTCAGCAGACCACGGGCGGCGGCATCGTCGCGTTTGAATTAAAGGGCGGCAAGGATGCGGCCTGGCGTTTGATCGACGCGACTGAGATCATGTCGATCACGGCGAACTTGGGCGATACCAAGACCACGATTACCCATCCCGCCAGCACCACGCACAGCCGTATGACGGCGGAACAACGCGCGGCAGCGGGCATCAGCGACGGCCTCATCCGCATCGCCGTTGGGCTGGAACATATAGACGATCTCAAGGCCGATCTCGCGCGTGGGCTGTGAGACGTAGCGTGTAGCCCTCAGGGGGTTTTTCTCCTTGTCGCGCAGAGGTCGGCGATGGGGCAGGTGCCGCAGTGGGGTGATCGTGCGGTGCAGGTGTAGCGTCCGTGTAGGATGAGCCAGTGGTGGGCGTGGCGCATGAACTCGGTGGGGATGACCTGCATCAGGCGCGTCTCGACGGCGAGCGGGGTCTTGCCTATGGCCATGCCGGTGCGGTTGGCGACGCGAAAGACATGGGTGTCGACACCCATCGTTGGCTGACCGAAGGCGATATTGAGGACGACATTGGCGGTCTTGCGACCGACGCCGGGTAGGGTCTCTAACTCGGCACGCGTCTCTGGCACGGTGCTGTTGAAGTGCTCTATGAGTTGTTGGCAGGTGGCGAGGATGTTTTTTGCCTTAGTTGGGTAGAGGCCGATGCTGCGGATATAGGTGGTCAGCCCGTCTAGGCCTAGCGCGAGGATAGCCTCGGGGCTGTTGGCGATGGCGAATAAGGGCGCGGTGGCGCGGTTGACGCCTTTATCGGTGGCCTGCGCGGAGAGGATGACGGCAATCAATAATTCGAAGGCGTTGCGGTGTTCGAGTTCGCCACGCGGCTCGGGGTTGGCGTTTTCAAAACGGCGAAAGCATTCGGCGACAGCGGCCCGGTTCACGAATAGCGGGCGTGTAAAAAGTTGCGTAGGGCGATGAGTAGGCCGAGACCGATGAACGCGCCGGGCGGCAGGATAGCGAGCAGAAAACCGCTGTAGTCAGGGAAAACGGTGAGGGTCCAGTTGCTGGCCATCTCGCCGAGGGCGAGGTCAAAGCCCGAAAAGAGGGTGCCTTTACCAAACAGTTCGCGTAGCGCGCCGAGCGCGATGAGGACGCCGGTTAGCCCCAATCCCATCGCGATGCCATCGAGGATGGAGAGTCCAGTCGGTTGTTTAGAGGCGAAGGCCTCGACGCGGGCGAGGACGATGCAGTTGGTGGTGATCAGCGGCAGGAAGATGCCGAGGACGAGGTAGAGCGGCTGGGCGTAGGCCTGGATGATGAGGGTGATGACGGTGACCAGCGCGGCGATGATGAGGACAAAGACGGGGATGCGCAGGGCGCTGGGGATGAGGTTGCGGATGACGGCGATGCTGCCGCTGGCGATGGCCATGACGAGGGTGGTGGCGAGTCCGAGCGCGAGGGCATTGACCACGGTATTGCTGATCGCCAACAGCGGACAGAGGCCGAGCAGTTGGATGATGCCGGGGTTTTGTTTCCAGAGGCCGTTGTAGAGGACCTCTCTTGATTCGGGCCAAGCCATCATGGTGCGGTCTCCGGGGTCAGTAGGGTGGCGCGGTGCTGCTCAAAATAGCGCAGGGCGCGGTGTGCGGCCTTGACGATGGCGCGCGGGGTGACGGTGGCGCCGGCCACGGCATCAAATTGACCGCCGTCTTTTTTGACTTTCCAGCCGCTGTCGCTGGGCTGTTGTAGGCTCTTGCCGTTAAATTGCTGTATCCACGGACTGCGCTTGGCCTCGATAAAGTCGGCGAGGCCGGGGGTTTCGTGGTGGCTGGCGACGCGCACCCCGCCTAGGCGGCCGTCGGCTAGGATGCTGATGAGGAGTTTGATCTCGCCGGCGTAGCCATCGGGGGCGCTGGCCTCTAGGATGACGGCGCTGGGTTGCCCCTTGAGCGTGGCTACAAAGTAACTGCCGGGGCGTTTTAGGCCGAGCAAGGGGTCGGTCGCGAGCGGGCGTTCGGCCTGTGAGAGGTCGTTATCAAAGCGGTCAGCAGGCAGGGTTTGGGCGAGGAGGCTGTTCTTTAGGGCGCGTTCAGCGCGCGCTATCGCCGGTGCGGTGAGGCTGTGCGTGCCGAACAAGAGAAAGGCGCTGATGGCGGAAAAGACGACCAAGACTGCCGCCGGCTGAAGGATGTCCCGCGTCCAATGTGGCGTGCTGCTCATTGCGTATCTCCCGGTCGGCGACGGTGGCTGTGGCCAAAGACCTTCGGTTGGGTGTAGGCGTCGATGAGCGGTGCGGCGGCGTTCATGATGAGGACGGCAAAGGCGATGCCGTCGGGAAAACTGCCAAAGCTACGGATGAGGACGACGAGGATCCCGGCGAGGCCCGCGTAGAGGATCTTGCCCAAGGGGGTGTTGGCGGCAGAGACGGGGTCGGTGGCGATGAAGAAGGCGCCGAGGAGGGAGCCGCCGATGAGGAGGTGAAAGAGCGGGCCGGCGGAGGCGGTGGGGTCGATGAGGTACAGCAAGCCTGCAATGCCGCCCATGCCAGCTAAGAAGGCGATCGGGATATGCCAGGTGATGATGCGTTGCGCGAGGAGATAGACCCCGCCGATGAGATAGGCGAGGGCCACGAGGTCGCGGGCGGCGAGCGTGGGGATGAGGTTGTGGCCGAGCAAGGAGGCGGCATCGTGACCGGCGCGCAGGTGGGCCTTCAGGCTGTCGAGCGGGGTGGCCTCGGTGTAGGCATCGGGGCTGAGGTGACTCATGTCGCCAAAGCCGCCAAAGGTGATGGCGAGGATGTCACTGAGGCTGGGGGCGTTGGCGGCGAGGGCCAAGGGCGCGGGCCAGGCGTTGATCTGTGCTGGGAAGCTGACGATGAGTACCGCAAAACCGAGCATCGCTGGGTTGAAGGTGTTTTGCCCTAGGCCGCCGTAGAGGTGTTTGGCCACCACGATGGCAAACAGCATGCCGACGGCGTAGATCCACCACGGCATTAGCGTGGGGAGGGTGAGGGCGAGGAGGGCGGCGGTGACGAGGGTCGTGCCGTCGCTGAGGAAGGGTTTGATTGGGTAGCGACGCAGGCGCAGGACGGCGGCCTCGAAGGCGAGGCCAAAGACGCTACATAGCACGAGGCTGACCACGATGCCGGGGCCAAACAGCCAGACATGGGTGAGGATGCCGGGCAGGAGGGCTGTGAGGACCTGCGCCATGACGCGGGTGACGGAGGGGGTGGAGGTGTTCCCGCCTACGCGGGAATGACGGTGCGTCATGTTTGGGTGTCCTCTCGGGGCGCGTCGGGGTCGTCTTCGATAAATTTGTTGTGCACGGTCTGACGCAACTGGGCGCGACGGGCCTCGATCTCGGCGATCTCTTGCATCTTTTCTGCGGGCAGTGCGTCGGTGTTTTGGGGGGTGATCTCGGCCTTGCTGGCTGCGGCACGGGCGAGGGCGGCTTGGATGATGGCCTTTTTGCGCGCCGCCTCGGGGTCTTCGGCGGTGGGGGTGGTGGCGGTGGAGGCTACGGTCTTTTGTTTCGCGGCGGTGTGTTTCGCGGCCTTTTCGCGTTTCTCGCGTTCGAGGCGGAGGTCACGGAATTCGTGCCGCACGCGGGCTTGATCGGCGGCCGCTTTTTCTCCTTCGCGCGCCCAGATCTCGCCCTTGGCGTAGCGGAAGAAATCGACCAGCGGGATGTGGCTGGGGCAGACGAAATCGCAGCAGCCACATTCGATGCAGTCGAATAAGTTGTAAGACTGTGCCTTGCCGAAGTCTTTGGCCTGCGCGTACCAGTACATCTCGAAGGGCTGGAGCGTGACCGGGCAGGCGCGGGCGCAGGCGCCACAGCGGATGCACGGTAGGGCGGGGGGCTTGGGTGGGAAGTGTTGTGCGTCCTTGACCAAGACGCAGTTGACCATCTTGACCACGGGCGCGGCGGGGTCGTGCAGGGTAAAACCCATCATCGGGCCGCCGATGAGGGTGTCGGTGGCGCTCGCTAGGGCACCACCGGCGGCTTTGATCAGGTCGTTGATGGGCGTGCCGATGCGGACTTCAAAGTTGCCGGGCCGGGCCACCGCGCCGGTGACGGTGACGATGCGGCGGGTTAAGGCCTCGCCGTGGGTGATGGCGCGTTGCAGGGCATAGACCGTGCCGACATTGAACATCTGTACGCCGACATCGGTGCTGCGCCCGCCGGAGGGTGTGACGCGGCCGGTGAGGGCGTAGGTGAGCTGTTTGCCGCCGCCCATGGGATAGAGCGTGGGGACGGGGCAGACCTTAACAACCGTGCCGGTAATGGCTAGATTGAGGGCGCGGATAGCCGCGTCCTTGTTGTCTTCGATGCCGATTAGGATGCTCTGAGCGCCGATGAGTTCGGCCATCCAACGGGCGCCTTCAACGATCTCGGCGGCGTGTTCTTGCATCAGGCGGTCATCGCAGGTGATCCACGGTTCGCACTCGGCCGCGTTGAGGATGAGGATGGGCCAGTGGGCGTTGGGCCCGGGATTGAGCTTGATATGGGTGGGGAATACCGCGCCCCCGAGGCCGGCGAGACCGAGGTCGTGTAGGCGCGCGAGGGTCGCGGCAGGGTCGGCGCGGTTGATCGGCGTGCGGGCGATGAGCGCATCTTCACCGTCGCTGTCGATGACGATGCAGGGCGCTTTGATGCCAGAAGGGTGGGCGACGGGATGCGCCGTGATGGCGCGCACGATGCCGGAGGTGGGCGCGTGGACGGCCGCGCTGATACCGCTATCGGCGAGGCCGATGAGCTGTCCGCCGAGGACGCGTTCACCGACGCGCACGCAGGCGACGGCCGGTTTGCCGAGGTGTTGGCTGAGCGGTACACGATACTGTGGCAACAGCGGCAGGGTCTGGATGGGGGTCTGGCTGGATTCGTCCTTATGGTCGGCCGGGTGTACGCCGCCGGGGAAGCGGAATAGTTTCAAGTGCGGGAATGGTTTCATCTGCGCACCTGTTCTGTTTTCACCTGCTTAAGGGTGATCACGGGGTAACGCCATTTCCAACTGTGTAGGTCTTCGGGGATGACCTCCATGCGGATGCAATCGACAGGGCAGGGCGGCAGGCAGAGTTCGCAGCCGGTGCATTGTGCGGCGACGATGCTGTGCATCTGCTTGGCCGCGCCGACGATGCAATCGACCGGGCAGGCTTGGATGCAGAGCGTGCAACCGATGCAGGTGGCTTCGTCGATGATGGCGATGGCGCGGGGTTTGATCTCCAGCCCTTCGCCCAAGGGGATGGCTTCAACACCGAGGAGTTCGGCCAGCTTGGCGATGCCCTCATCGCCACCGGGTGGGCAGAGGTTGATGTTGGCCTCGCCCTTGGCGATCGCCTCGGCGTAGGGTTTACAGCCGGGAAAGCCACATTGGCCGCATTGCGTCTGCGGTAAGACGGCGTCGATCTTTTCGACTAAGGGATCGTCCTGCACGCGAAAGCGCACCGCCGCCCAGCCAAGACCGCCGCCCAGCGCGAGGCCGATGAGGGAGAGGATCCAGATGGCGTCTAACATTGTTTGGGATTAACGCACCATGCCGGCAAAACCCATGAAGGCGATGCTGATGATGCCGGCGGTGATGAGGGCGATGGACGCGCCGCGAAACGGCAGCGGGACATCGGCGGCCTCGAGCCGTTCACGCATGGCGGCAAACATGACCATGACGAGGGTGAAGCCGAGCGCGCCACCTAAGCCAAACACCAAGGATTCCATAAAGGTGTGCGATTCTTGCGCGTTGAGGAGCGGGATGCCCAAGACCGCGCAGTTGGTGGTGATCAGCGGCAGGTAGATGCCTAAGAGGTGGAACAGCGTCGGGCTGGTCTTTTTGATGTACATCTCGGTGAAACCGACGATGCCGGCGATGACGACGATGAACGACAAGGTGCGCAGGTAGATGAGATCGGGGCCTAACAGGTAGGTGTCGATCAGGTTGCTGGCGCCCGCGGCCAAGGTGAGGACGAAGGTGGTGGCCAGCCCCATGCCCAACGCGGTCTCCAGTTTTTTGGAGACGCCCATGAAGGGGCAGAGGCCGAGGATCTTCGACATCACGATGTTATTAACAAACACCGTGGCGACGAGGATCAGGAGGTAGTCCATGGGGCTTAGTCTAAGAGTTCGTGCGCGCCATCGCAGAACGGCGCGTTGGCCGTGTGCTTGCAGGCGCACAGCCAGTATTGGCCCTTTTCTGTGATCTGCACCGCTTGCGGGGCAAAGGGCGTGCCGGCGTGTGAGCCATCGCACCACGGTTGCGCCTTGGAGCGGCCACAGGTGCAATACCAGTATTCGCCGGGATCAAGGTCTAGGGGGATGCCGGCCTTGCCAGCGACGACAACTTGATCAGCAGGTGTGCTCATAGCGCTTTTCTAGGGGTTTTAGGAGGGCTAATAGTAGTCGCAAATCGCCCTTTATTAAAGGGGTTGGCGGTGGGGTTATGGCGCGGGGTTATGGCGTTTAATCCGTTGTCTGCGCAAGGGCTGCGATGCATTCGTCGATGAGCGCGGGGCCGCGATAGATGAGGCCGGAATAGATCTGCACGAGGTCGGCGCCGGTGGTGCGTTTGGCGCGGGCATCGGCTCCATTTAGCACGCCGCCTGCGCCGATCAAAGGAACCTCGCCGGCCAAGGCTAGATGGAACTCGGCTAGGACGCGGGTGGAGGCGGCGAAGACCGGCGCGCCGGAGAGGCCTCCCGCTTCGTCGCCGTGCGCGAGGTGTTCGACCCCGCTGCGGGCTAGCGTGGTGTTGGTGGCAATGACGGCGTCGATGCGGTGTTGGCGAAATAGGGCGGCCATCTCGTTGATCTGCTCGGTATCGAGGTCAGGGGCGATCTTGACCGCAATCGGCGTGTATTTGCCGTGTTGCTCGGCGAGGCGTGCTTGTGCGGCCTTGAGTTGCGCCAAGAGGTGGTCGAGTGCGGCGCCGCCTTGCAGTTCGCGGAGGTTTTTGGTGTTGGGCGAGGAGATGTTGACCGTGATGTAATCGGCGGCGGCGTAGGCCTTGCTTAGACCGATGAGGTAGTCGTCGGCGGCGCGTTCTATCGGCGTGTCGGCGTTCTTGCCGATGTTGATGCCGAGGATGCCGCTGCGACGGGCGCGGGCGACATGGGTTAGGAGCGCGTCTATGCCGTGGTTGTTAAAGCCCATGCGGTTGATGATGCCCTGCGCCTCGGGCAGGCGAAACAGGCGTGGGCGTGGGTTGCCGGGCTGTGGACGCGGTGTCACGGTGCCGATCTCGACATGGCCAAAGCCTAAGGCGAACCACGCGTCTATGGCCTCGCCGTCTTTGTCTAGACCTGCAGCAAGACCGAGGCGATTGGGGAAGTTCAGGCCCATGACTTTGATGGGGGTGTGCGTGTGGCGTGTTGGGTGGACGGGGAGTTTTGCCAAGAGGGTCAGCGTGAGGCGATGCGCGGTCTCCGGGTCGAGCTGGAATACGAGTGGGCGGAGGAGGTCGTAGGCGTTCATGGTGATGTATGCCCTTCCCGGAGCGCAGGCGTCTCGCCTGCCGTTAATGCCGTTAGCTGGGCGAAGTCGGCCACGCTCAAGGTCTCGGCGCGGCGGTTGGGGTCGATGTCGATGGCCGTCATCTGCTCCGCGCTGATCAGGCCTTTGAGGGTGTTACGCAGGGTCTTGCGCCGTTGCGAAAAGGCCTGCGCAACGACGGCGGCGAAGCGTTCTCTATCGCTCTGGAGCCACGCGATCTGCTCGGCGGGCAAGGGGGTCAGCCGCACGATGGCGGAATCGACCTTGGGCGCGGGGGTAAATGCGTCGGGCGGGACGATGAACAGCATCTCGACCGCAAATTGCGCCTGTAACATGACCGAGAGCCGCCCGTAATCGGCCGTGTCGGGCGCGGCGGCCATCCGCAGGACGACCTCTTTTTGTAACATGAAGTGCATGTCGCGGAGGTTGTTAAAGGTGGCGAGGTGGAACAACAGCGGCGAGGAGATGTTGTAGGGCAGGTTGCCGACCACGCGCAGGTCGGGCCCGAGCGCGGCAAAGTCAAACTTAAGCGCGTCGGCCTCATGCACCGTGAGGTGGGCGGGGGCGAAGTCGTTACGCAGCCGGGCGACGAGGTCGCGGTCGAGTTCAACGACGCTGAGGTGATCGAGTTTGGCGAGCAAAGGGCGGGTCAACGCGGCCAAGCCGGGGCCGATCTCGACCATCTGCTCGGTGCGCTGCGGCCGGATGGCGGCGACGATGCGCTCGATCACGCTTTTGTCGTGGAGGAAGTTTTGCCCGAAACGCTTACGGGCGCGGTGTGGTTCGCTCATGCTTGTGTGGGTCCTAATGCAGGCGAGACGCCTGCGCTCCGGGGCAGGGTTGTTTTATGCAGGCGTGCGTGGGCCATCTCGGCGGCGGCTTCTAGGGCGACGCACAGGCTGCCGGGGTTGGCCTGGCCGCTGCCGGCGAGGTCGAGCGCGGTGCCGTGATCGACCGAAGTGCGCACGATGGGGAGGCCGAGGGTGATGTTGACGCCGCGCCCGAAGGTGGCGTGTTTGAGGACGGGCAGGCCTTGGTCGTGGTACATGGCCAGCACCGCGTCGGCCGCGCTGAGGTATTTGGGTTGAAAGGCGGTATCGGCGGGGAGCGGGCCGGTGAGGCGCATCCCCGTCGCACGCAACGCGTCTAGCACGGGGCGGATGAGGCTGATCTCTTCATGGCCCAAGTGACCGTCCTCGCCGGCGTGGGGGTTGAGGCCGGTGACGAGGATGGTGGGCTGGACGATGCCAAAGTCGTGGCGCAAGGCGGTGTCGAGGATGCGTAGGGTGGTGTTTAGACCTTCAGCGGTGATGGCATCGGCGACGGCGCGTAGGGGCAGGTGGGTGGTGGCGAGGGCGACGCGTAGCCAGGCGTCGTTGGTGTGCATGCGGCCGGCCAGCATCATGACGACCTGCGCCGTGCCGGTCTGCGCGGCGAGGAATTCGGTGTGGCCGGTGAAGGCGATGCCGGCATCGTTGATGACGCCTTTGTGGACGGGGCCGGTGACGAGGGCGGCGAACTCGCCGGCCATGCAGCCGTGCGTGGCGCGGCTGAGGCAGTCTAAGACATAGGCGGCGTTGGCGGGGTTGACCTGACCGGCGATGACAGGGGCGGCCAGCGGCAGGTCGATGAGGCTGAGGGGTGCATCTAGTCCGGGCGTGTAGTCGGGGATGGCGCAGGCTAGTCCGAGGTGTGCGGCGCGGGCTTCGAGCAGGGCGCGGTTGGCAACGATGACGACGGGCGCGGGGAGGTTGCTCTGTGTCGCCAACCAGACGGCGAGGTCTGGCCCTATCCCGGCCGGTTCGCCGGGGGTAAAGACGAGGAAGGACAACGGATTAGTCGTTTTCAAGCCGCAGTTCGACATAGGCGCGATCGCGCGTTTGGCGCACCCAATCTTCAAAGGCCTCTTCGGATTTTTTGGCCTTGATGCTGCGTCGGGCCTCGATGCGACGGCGTTCGTCGGAGAGGTCTTGGTCGCGGCGGGCGGTGACCTTGATGAGGTGCCAGCCAAAGGGCGAGGCGATGGGCGGGCTGACCTCGTTTAAGGCCAGCGCGTCCATGGCGCGTTCGAACTCGGGCACGGTGTCGCCGGGGTTGAGCCAGCCGAGTTTGCCGCCTTTGCTGGCGGAGAGGTCGTCGGAATTGATGCGTGCCAGTTCGGCAAACGGGGCGCCGTTGCTGAGCCGTTCGCGCAGGCCGGCGAGTCTATGCTGCGCCTCGCTGTCGCTGACCAGTTCGTTGGTCTTGATGAGGATGTGGACGGCCTCGGTTTGACGCACGATGTAGCTTTGGTTGGCACCGCGCTGATTTAAGAGTTTGAGGATGTGAAAGCCGTTGCCGCTACGCAGGAGGGCGGAGGTGTCGCCGGGTTTGAGGCCGGGCAGGGCGTCGGTGAATAGGTTGGGGAGTTGTGCTGCGCCGCGCCAGCCGAGTCGGCCGCCTTCGAGGGCGTTTTGGGCGTCGGAGTAGAGCGCCGAGACCTGGGCGAAGTCGTCGCCGGCGCGGAGTTTGGCCAAGGCCTCCTCGGCGCGTAGGCGGCGTTTTTCGTTGACCTCGGGACTGGCGGCATCGGGGACGGTGATGAGGATGTGCGCGATCTCGTATTCGTCTTTGGCCTGAGTTTTGACATGGACATTGGCCAGTTGCAGGACGATCTCGGCATCGGTGACAGTGATCCGGTTATTGACCTCGCGTTCGCGCAGGCGATCTAGGGTGATCTCGTTGCGCATCTGTTCGCGGAAGGCGGTCCAGTTTTGGCCTTCAGCCTCCAAGGCGAGTCGGAATTCGGGTAGGCTGAGTTTGTTTTGCGTGGCGATGCGGGTGAGCGCGCGATCTACTTCCTCGGGGCTGGCCTTGAGACTGGTGCCTTCGGCGAGGTCTAGGAGGGTGCGATCGGTGATCATCCGGTCTAGGATCTGCCGTTCTATCTTGGCGCGCGGCGGCACGGCAACCTTTTGCTGCGCCAGTTGTTGTAAGACCTGCGTGACCCGTTGGGTGAGTTCGTGTTCGGTGATGACGCCGTTATTGACGACGGCGACGACACGGTCGATGGGGATGGGCGCGGCGCAGGCGAGCGTTGTTGTTAGACAAAGGGCCAAAAGGTATTTACGGTGTAATGTCATCGCTCTTTGTATATCCAGAGATGTTGCGTTTAAGGACATCCAGCGGGTTAGGCCCTAGCTGGGTCAGACCGCGCAGTTCGAGTTGCAGGAAGAAGGCGGTGTTGGCGGTGGTGGTGGTGGTGGCGAGTTGCTGGATAACGCCGCGCAGCGACCAGCAGCCGGGATTGTATTCAAAGCCGATGAGACCCTCGGCGAGGCGTTTTTCGACGAAGGCGTAGTTGGCACGACCGACGGCGTACCACTGCGGTTTGATGGGCCATTGGAAGGAGATGTCGAGCGACTTTAGCGCGCCATAACGTGGGTCGGTGTAGCGATAATCGGCGTTGATGCGTTTGCCGGGGCCGCCGTCGTACACGCCACCGAGGTTGCCTTGGGCGAGGACATGGTCGGCGCTGGAATAGCGCAGGCCGCCGCTGAGGCGCAGACGGGCGTTGATCGGTGCGCTGGCGGTGGCGAGGACATCGCTGGCGTCGGTCGCACGGGTGGAGCCGCCCGGTAGGGTGACGGTCTGGTCGCGGAAATAGAAGCGTTGCGCCAAGGTGAGTTGCAGGCGCTCGATGCCCTTGTCGGCGTTGATGAAGCGGTTGGTCACGCCGATTGTTAACTGGTTGGCATCGTTGATGCGGTCGATGCCGGAGAATTGGTTTTCGGAGAATAGTTGCGGCAAGGAGATGTCTTGCAGCGCGCTGTCAAAGACCGGGATCTGCGTCTGCGTCGTGTGCGGGATACGCACATAGTAGGCGCGCGGTTCCAGCGTGTGCAGGAAGTTGCGGCCGCCCAGTTGCCAGTCGCGTTCGAGATAGACGCCGCTGTCGAGGCTGAAGATGGGCAGGCTGCGGGTGGTGTCGGTGTAGCCGTCACTCGGTGTGGGGTTGTCGATCTGGTAGCGCGAGACATGCAGGCCGAGCTTGGGGGTGAGGTAGCCGTAGGTCGTCTGCAAGGGCAAGCTGACGCTGGGGTAGGCGTAGGCGCGCGTGCCGGTGATCTTGCTGCTGGCGGGGTGATCGAAGTGGACGATCTCGCCGCTGACATCGAGACGCGCACGGCTGCCGTAGAGATCGGCTTGGCTGGTCGAGGCGGTGATCTGCGGTAGCTGTTCATAGGGCGCGCTGGCGACATCGGCCAAGGTTTGATAGGTCTGTACGCGCAGCCCGGCGTTCCAGCCGTTGCCTTGGTAGGCCAAGCTGGCTTCTCTGGGCAGGTTGACCTGCGAGGTTTGGTTGACGAGGCCGGACAGGTCGGTGAAGTAGGCGTTGTCCGAGACCTTGTGATAGCGCAGGCTGCCGCTTAGCTGTGATGAAAAACGCTGTTGGTGTTGGATGTCAAACTGATAGCGGTCGCGTTTGGCGACGCTGTCGGAGGGCAGGTAATCGGCCCAAGTCTTGCCGCTGTAGTCTTGTTCGAGGTAGCGGAACTCGCCGCCCAGTTGCAGGCCACGGCGACCGAGATAGCGTGGCACGAGGGTCGCGTCGCGGTTGGGGGCGATGTTCCAGTACCACGGCAGGGTGAACTCGAGGCCGTTGCTGTCCGACGCGCCGTAGGTCGGGGCGAGGAAGCCAGACTTGCGTGCGTTGTCGAGCGAGAACCTGAGCCACGGGCTGTACAAGATGGGCATGCCCATGTACTCCACCCGTGCCTGGCGTGCCTTGCCGAGGCTGGTGGTGTAGTCGATGTGGATCTCGTCGGCCTTTAAGACCCAATCTTGTTGACCGGCGGCGCAGGTGGAGTAGGTGACCTCCTCCATGCGATATTTTTCGGGGCCTTCGAGATAGAGTTTCTTGGCCACGCCCTGTACGGGTAGTGGCGGCTTATTGTGACCGGCGATCCAATAATGGACGCTGTGCAGGTCGCCGAGGCGCGGGGTCAGGCGCAGGGTTAGGTCGACGCCGCTGATGCGCTCGCCCGGACGAGTGATCTGCACCGGGCCGCGACAGGTGGCGAGATCGTCCTTTTCGCTGTAGCGCAGCCACGGGGTTTTGATCTGGCCGCCTTGGTCGTCACGGATAGAGACCGCCCCTTCGGCCTGTAAGAAGTCGCCTGTCGTGCCGTCCACGCGTTCGGCGCGGATCTCGTTGTATCCGCGCGCGACTGGCGTCAGGGCCTCGCTCATCTGGAGCACCGGCGGTGCGTCCGTCGCCCAGCCGTTGGACGCGAAGACGGAGGCTAAGGCTACAGTAAGGGTAAGCGGTCGCAAGGGCGGCATGAGGTGGGCAGTGTTAGAATCCGGCGGTCATTCATTAAGTCACCGGATTGTATCTTGGAAACTGCCGAACACCAACGCAACGCACGCATTAAAGCCTGGACCGTGCAGGTCTTGCCCGCACCGCTTTTAGAATGGCAGCCCGCCTCGGCCGATGCCAGCTTCCGCCGCTATTTTCGCGCCAGCACCGCGCAAGGCTCGTTCGTGGTCATGGACGCGCCGCCCAGTCACGAAGACTGCGGGCCGTGGCTGCGCATCGGGCAGGTCTTCCGCGCCGCCGGGGTCAATACGCCGCAGATCTACGCCGAAAACCTCGCCGAGGGCTTCATCCTCATGTCCGATCTGGGGGCTACGACCTATCTGGCCGCGCTCAACGCAACGACCGACGCAACGACCGCCGACGCGCTTTATCTGGCCGCCAACGCTAGCCTAATTAAGTTGCAACTCGCCAGCCGGCCGGGCGTGTTGCCGCCCTATGACGAGGCCTTGTTGCGCCGCGAGCTCGACCTGTTTCCCGATTGGTATGTGGCCAAACACCTAGGCGTGACCCTGACCGAGGCGCAACGCACGGTGATGGAGCAGACCTTCCGCGCCATCTTGGACAATAACCTCGCCCAGCCGCAGGTCTTTGTCCACCGCGATTGGCATTCGCGCAACCTTATGGTGACGGAGGCGGATAACCCCGGCGTGGTCGATTTTCAGGACGCGGTCTACGGGCCGATCACCTATGACCTCGTCTCGCTCTACAAAGACGCCTACATCGGCTGGGACGAGGCGCAGATCTTAGACTGGGTGATCCGCTATTGGGACGCGGCGCGCCAGGCCGGTCTGCCGGTGCGGGCCGATTTTGCCGATTTCTACCGCGATTTTGAATGGATGGGCGTGCAACGGCAGATCAAAGTGCTCGGCATCTTCGCGCGCCTCTGCCACCGTGACGGCAAGGATGGCTATTTGAAAGACATGCCCAAGGTCATGGCCGACCTACGCCGCGCCTGTGAACGCTATGCGGAGTTGCATAAATTCCTGCGCCTGCTCGACGCGCTAGACGGCACGGCGGTTGCGGCGGGGTATACTTTCTGATGCCGAATATACGCGTTGCGCGCCCCTACCTATTTCGTCATTCCGGCGCAGGCCGGAATCCAGCGTGGGCGTGTTCAATGGGGGCGATCGTGGGGATAATCGTGGTCTGTCCCCGATTATTTTCGATTGTTCTTGATGAGATATTGCCATGTCTAAGGCGATGATCCTCGCCGCAGGTCTGGGCAACCGGATGCGGCCGTTGACCGATCACACACCTAAGCCTTTGCTGATGGCGGGGGGTAAGCCGCTGATTGGGTGGCAGATCGAACGCCTGCGCGCGGCGGGGTTTACCGATCTGGTCATCAATCACGCCCATCTCGGTCAGCAACTGGAAGACGCGCTCGGCGATGGCGCGGCGTGGGGGGTGCAGATCGCGTGGTCGCGCGAGGGCGAACCCTTGGAGACGGCGGGTGGCATTGCGACGGCGCTGCCCTTGTTGGGCGATGCGCCATTTGTGGTGACTAACGGCGATGTCTTTGTGGGGTTTGATTACGCGCGTTTACACGCTGTTTTGGCGCAGATGGCGGCATCATCGCAGACCTTGGCGCATCTGGTCTTGGTCGATAATCCGCCGCAACATCCGCAGGGCGATTTTAGTCTGGCCGAGGGTCGGGTGACACCGGGCGGGGCGGACGCGCTGACCTTTTCGGGCATCGGTTGTTATCATCCTGCCTTGTTCGCTGATGTAATGCCGGGGCAGAAGGCCGCGCTGGCGCCGCTCTTGAAGGCGGCGATGGCCGAGGGGCGTGTCACGGGCGAATACTTCGCCGGTCGCTGGGAGGATGTTGGTACGCCAGAACGCTTGGCGGCCTTGGATCGTAGTCTTGCGGGGTGATGCGCTACATGTCTTTATTCCAGTTTATCACGCCACATAATCCATTTTTTACTAGACCTAACTTTCATGTCTTGGTGGTGGCCATGACCGTTAACTTGAAGGAGACTGTGTTATGAGTCATAAAGCGTGCATGGCGCGTCGCCAGCGTTTGTTGGCGCACCTGGCGTCGTTTGGCAATGGCGTGGCGATCGTGCCGACCGCGCCGGAGCAGGTGCGTAATCGCGATACACATCATTCGTATCGCTTCGATAGTTACTTTTGGTATCTGACGGCGTTTCCCGAGCCGGAGGCGGTCTTGGTGTTGGTGGGCGATCCGGTCCGGCCGCAGTCCATCCTTTTTTGTCGTGAGAAGGATGTGGAGCGCGAGGTGTGGGATGGTTTTCGTTATGGGCCGGCGGCGGCGCAGGCGGCCTTTGGCTTTGATGCGGCGTATCCGATAGCCGAGTTGGAGCAACGTCTGCCGGACTTGCTCGCCAATCGTGACGCGTTGTGGCACAGCCTGGGGGTCGCGCCGGCGTGGGATCAGCGTATCGGCGCGGTACTGAATGGCCTACGCGGCGCGGCACGCAAGGGGCAACGGCCACCGCGCTCGGTGCATGACCTGTATGCGACCTTGGATGCGATGCGCTTGATCAAAGACGACAGCGAGGCGGCACTGTTGCGTCAATCGTGCCAGATCGCGGCCGCCGGTCATGTCGCGGCGATGCGGGCGGCGCGGGGTGGAATGGCGGAGTATGAATTAGAGGCGGAGTTGTCGTATCTGTTTCGTCGCCGGGGCGCGGACGCGCACGCCTATCCGCCCATCGTCGCCAGCGGGGTCAATGCCTGCATCCTGCATTACACCGAGAACAATCGGCTGATGGGCGAACACGGTTTGGTGTTGATCGACGCGGGTTGCGAGGTGCAAGGCTATGCGGCGGACATCACGCGTACCTTTCCGGTCGGCGGGCGGTTTAGCGGCCCGCAGCGCGAGTGTTATGAGATCGTCCTCGCGGCGCAGACGGCGGCGTTTGCGGTGATTCGCCCCGGCGCGGCGTTTATTGATTATCACGATGCGGCGGTGCGGGTCTTGGCGCAGGGCATGGTCGACCTAGGTTTGTTGACCGGTAGCGTTGACGGGGTGATCGAATCGGAGGCCTATAAACGCTTTTATATGCATCGCACCGGCCATTGGCTGGGACTGGATGTGCATGACGCGGGCGATTACAAGGACGGCGATGATTGGGTGAAACTGGCCCCCGGCATGGCGTTGACGGTCGAACCGGGCTTGTATATCCCGCCCGCGGCCGATGTGCCGGTGCACCTGCACGGCATCGGCATCCGCATCGAGGACGATGTGTTGGTGACGGCGACGGGGCTGGAAAACCTGACCGCCGCCGCGCCGAAGACGGTGGCCGAGATCGAGGAGGTCATGCGTCATGAGTAGAGGTAGGAGCGCAGGCGTCCCGCCTGCTGGCGGTCCACAAGGTTTGCGCCATGATTGAACGGGTGGATATCGCTATCGTCGGCGGCGGGCCGGTCGGTCTGTCCTTGGCTTTGGCCTTGCGCGACGCGGGTTTGGCGGTGACGGTGTTGGAGGCGCGCCCTGATGTACCGGTGACGGATGCGCGCGCCATTGTCTTGTCGTATGGCTCGCGGCTGATCTTGGAACGGCTGGGTGTGTGGGCGCACTTAGCGACGACGACGGCACCGACGCCGATCACGCAGATCCATGTTTCGCAGCGTGGGCGTTTTGGTCGTAGCCTGTTGACGGCGACCTCGGCGAGCGTGCCGGCCTTGGGTTATACGGTGGAGTACACCGCCCTGCATGCGGCATTGACGACAGCGGCCAAGGCGGCCGGGGTGTCGGTGCGCTATGACGCGCCGGTGACGCTGGCCGAGCCGGGGCGCGTGGTCTATCGGGGTGACCCCATCCCCCTCCTAACCCCCCCCTTGAAGGGGGAGGAACTGGGCGTGATGGGTGCTGACTTGGCCTCCCTCCCCTTCAAGGGGAGGGCTGGGATGGGTGAGGTGTTGACGACCGAACTGGTGGTCTTGGCCGAAGGGGGGCGTGGTTTGCCACAGAACGATGCGTCGCTGAAGGATTATGCGCAAAGCGCGATCGTGTGTGAGGTCGAGAGCGAACAGCCGCATCTGGGTTTGGCCTATGAACGCTTTACGCCGGAGGGGCCGATTGCCTTGTTGCCGCTGGGTAACCGTTATGCCTTGGTGTGGACGACGCCGGCGGCGCAGGTGGCTGAACGGCTGGCCTGGTCGGATGCGGATTTTTTGGCGGGGCTTTACGCCGCCTTTGGCGAACGGCAGGGGCGTTTTGTGGCGGCCTCAGCACGGGCGGCCTTTCCTTTGCGCATGGCCTTGCGCGGCGCGGGCGAGACGGCGGGCGTGGTGCGGATCGGTAATGCGGCGCAGCTTTTACATCCGGTCGCGGGGCAAGGTTTTAACCTCGGTCTGCGCGATGCGTGGCAGTTGGCGGAAACGATCTTGGATACGCCAACGGGGGGTCTCGATAAGGCGGATCTGTTGCAGCGTTATGTGCGGGCGCGCGGCGCGGATGTGTCGGCGGGCGCGCGGGTGACCGATCTATTGGTGGAGGTGTTTTCGAACGACCTGCCGTTGATCGCGCAGGCGCGCGGGCTGGCCTTGACCGCGTTAGACCTGTTCCAGCCGCTCAAGAATGGCTTTGCGCGTAAGATGATGCACGGGGCGCGAACATGGTAAATGAGCAGGTAAATGAGCGCGAGGTGGTGATCGTGGGCGGCGGCTTGAACGGCGCGGCCTTGGCCTTGGCCTTAAGCTTTGGCCCGCATGCGGTGACGCTGGTCGAGCCCAATCCACCGACCGCGCCGGATGATGCATCGTGGGATGCGCGTATCTACGCCTATTCGCCCGGCAATGTGGCGTGGTTACGCGGTCTGGGCGCGTGGACGGATGACTTGCGCAACCAGCCTATCTATCAGATGCGCGTGCACGGTGATGCGGATGGGCAGTTGCGCTTTGATGCCTTGGAGACCGGCCTGCCGGAGCTGGCCGTCATCGCCGAGAATCGTAGTCTGCACGGGCAGATCTGGCAGGCGTTGCAGGCGCGCGGGGTAGAGGTCATCGCGGCGCGGCCGAGCGCGGTGCTGTGGGGCGAGGGCAGTCGTCATACGCTACCGTTTGCCGATGCACCGGCGTTACAGACGCGCCTCTTGGTGGCGGCCGATGGCGCGAACTCGTGGCTCCGGCAACAGGCGGGCATCGCGCTGACGACGGACGATTATGGTCAGTCGGGGGTGGTGGCTAATTTTGAGTGCGAACGACCGCATCGCGGTATTGCGTGGCAATGGTTCCGTCCCGATGGCGTGTTGGCCTATCTGCCCTTGCCGGGGCGGCGTATCTCTATGGTGTGGTCAACGCCGACGGCGTTGGTGGCGGCGCGTCTGGCCTTGTCGCCGGAGGCCTTGGCGGCGGAGGTGACAGCGGCAGGTGGCGGGGTGCTGGGCGATCTGCGGCTGATCACCCCGGCGCAGGCCTTCCCGCTTAAACGCCGTCTGGCGCAGGAATGGGTGCGCCCGGGGCTGGTCTTGGTCGGCGATGCGGCGCATACCGTGCATCCCTTGGCGGGGCAGGGCGTGAATCTGGGTTTTAGAGATTCGCGCCTATTGGCAGAGTTCTTGACCTTAGGCGGTGACCCGGGCGAGCTGGGTCGTTTACAATCCTATGCCTTGCGTAGGCGTGAGGATGTGCTGACCATGCAGTGGGTGACGGGCACGCTGAAACGCAGTTTTTATGAGATGGGCCCCGCATTTGGTGCGTGGCGCAATCACGGGATGAACCTCACCGATGCCGTGGATGGGCTGAAACAGGCCTTGATGCGGCATGCGGTGCAATGATTTTTTAAGGAGTAGTTGATGCGTTTAAAGTGGATGAGTGTGGCGCTGTTGGCCGTGTCGGGACAGATGGCATGGGCCGATGACGCGGCGGTGCGGGCGGCGGCGAAGAATCTGGCGCCGGATGTGCGGGTGACCTCCGTGCGCGCCACCCCGGTGGCGGGGGTGAACGAGGTGGTGCTAGAGGGCGAGCAGGGGCCGATGTTGGTCTATATCAACGACAAGGGTACTTACGCCTTCGCCGGTGAGCTGATCGATATCAACAAGGGGCGTAGCCTGACCGATGAGCGCATCGAGGAGCTGACGCGGGTGAAGTTTGACAGCCTGCCCTTGGATAAGGCGATCAAAACCGTTAAGGGCAACGGTAAGCGTCGTCTGGTGGTGTTCTCGGACGCGGATTGTCCGTATTGCCGCAAACTGGAGAATGAGTTAGTTAAGGTGACGGATGTGACGATCTACACCTTCCTCTACCCCATCGCCCACCCAGCGGCCAATCAAAAGTCGAAGCAGATCTGGTGCGCGCCCGATCGTGCGCAAGCATGGTCGGATTACATGTTGCAAAAGACCTTGCCGGCGAACAGTGGTGATTGCCCCAACCCGATGGAGGCGACCCTAGCCTTGGGGCAAAAGTTGCGCGTCAGCGGCACGCCGACCTTAATCTTTGCTAACGGCAAACGCGCGCCCGGCTATGTCCCGGCCGACCGTATCGAGAAGCTGTTGCAAGAGGCCGCACGCTAGATGCTGGGTTATCGTCACGCCTTTCACGCGGGCAACCACGCCGATGTCTTAAAACACCTCGTGCTGGTGCGCATCCTGCGCCACATGAACCAAAAGGAAAAACCCTATTGGTACATCGACACGCACGCCGGCGCGGGGCTCTATGGCCTAGATTCGGGCTATGCGACCAAGAACGCGGAGCATGAGCAGGGCATCAATCGGCTCTGGTCGGTGACCGATCTACCTGAACCGTTGACGGATTTCGTCGATCTGCTACGCGACCTCAACCCGCGCGGGCGGCTGACGCTGTATCCCGGTTCGCCCTATATTGCCCAGAAACTCCTGCGTCCGATCGATAAGATGCGCTTGTTTGAGATGCATACGACCGATATTGAATTGCTGGGCCGCACCTTCCACGATGGCCGGCGCGTGGTGGTGACCTTGGGCGATGGCTTTGCGGGATTGAAGTCCTCGTTGCCGCCGCCACCACGACGCGCTGTGGTCTTGATCGATCCGTCGTATGAAGATAAGGCCGATTACGCGCGCGTGCCGGAGGCCTTAAAAGACAGTCTGAAACGCTTTGCGACAGGGACTTATATTATTTGGTATCCGCTCTTGGGGCGCGCCGATGCACAGCGTCTGCCGGAGCGTCTGCGCTCGGCGGCGAAGGCCTTGGGGGCCGAGTGGTTGGATGTCAATCTACAGGTCTATAAACCGGTGACCGGCGAGACGGGGATGCACGGCAGTGGCCTCTTTATCGTCAACCCGCCGTGGACGCTGGAGGCGGATCTGCGCGTGTGTATGCCGGTGTTGGCTTCGCTGTTGGCGCAAGGCAGTCAGGCCAGTTTTAACTTGGAGCGATCTAAGGGCTGAGGCATGCATAGGTTTGCAGGCGCTTTATCGACACCGTTTCAGCAGGCTATGTTGTTTTCGGTGGCGGTGCATCTAGCGACGCTGGCGTGGGTACAGCCGCCGCATCCGTCCATGGAGCCTATCTTAACGGTCTTGGAGGCGCGGCTGGACGCGGTACGCGTGCCGGTTGTTGCGCCGCCGCTGTCTCCGCCGTCGCCGTCGCCGTCGCCGCCTCATCCATTACCACCGCCATCGGCGCAGCCGCCTGTCCCGTTGCCGCCGCGCGCGCCCACCCCCGTGTCCGCAGCGGTAGCCGTGCCTGTTGCAGTGGCGGCTGCTGTCTCTGCCTCGCCTAGCGTTCAGGCGATTGCGCCGGTGTCCGCCGTGCCCGTTGTGTTGGCCGCTCCGCGACCGATAGCGGATGCGCCATGGCACCCCGTGGCTAAGCTGGACGCGCCTCCCAAGCATATAGATCAGACCCGTTTGGTTTACCCTTCGAAGGCGCAACGCGAGGGCGTGCAGGGCTGGGTCAAGGCGAGGATGCAGGTCAACGCGCAGGGCGTGGTCGAGGCCGTAGAGATCGTCGCGACCCAGCCGCCGGGGGTTTTTGACGCGGCGGCATTGGCCTTTTTTAGGCAGGCGCGCTATCAGCCACCGCTAAAGGATGGGCAAGCCGTGCGCGCGATCATCGAAGAACGGGTGCGTTTTACGCTAAACGATGACGCGCCTTGATTGGGGCGCAGCGCAGGCGTCTCGCCCGCCAGCAGGCGGGACGCCTGCTCTCCAAGCATTAGTTGCCGTTGCGCACGATGGGGTAATCTTTAGGCAACAAGACCCACATGCGGCCTTTTTGTTTCATCGCACCCGCCTTTTTGCCGGCGGCGTCGCCAAAGCCCCAGAAGAAGTCGGCACGGACATTACCTTTGATCGCGCCGCCGGTGTCTTGCGCCATCATCAGGCGGTTGATCGGTTCGCTAGCGTTGGGTTGGGTGGTGGCCAGCCAGACCGGTGCGCCGAGCGGCGTGCCACGCGGGTCAACGGCGATGCTGCGTTCGCCGGTGATGGGGACGCCCAAGGCGCCGAGTGGGCCATTGCCGTTGTTGGGCAGCTCACGGAAGAAGACTTGGCTGGGGTTGGTGTTGAGCAGTTCGTTGAGGCGATTGGGGTTGCGCCGCACCCAGTCTTTGATGCCTTGCATGGAGGCTTGCGCGGCGGTGAGTTCGCCTTTGTCTATTAGCCATTTTCCGGCTGATTTGTAGGGGTGGCCGTTTTGGTTGGCATAGCCGACGCGGAGCATCTCGCCGTCTTCGAGTTGCAGGCGGCCGGAGCCTTGGATCTCTAAGAAGAAGACCTCGACCGGGTCATCGGCCCAGGCGAGCTCTTTGCCGCTGATGCGGTTGGCCTTGCCGCTGGAGATCTCGGCGCGGCTGTAATAGGGCACGACCTTGTTGCCTTCGACGCGGCCGCGTACGCGCTTGTCTTTGAGTTCTGGAAATAGCGTGGCGAGATCGACGATGAGCATGTCGTCGGGCGGCGCGTAGAGCGGGTAACGGTATTTCCAGGTGCGGCTACGACTGCCGCGTAGGAGCGGTTCGTAATAGCCGGTGACGAGACCCTCTAGGCTGCCGTCGGCTTGATTGATCTGATAGGGCGTGAATGCATTCTCGAAGAAGGCGAGGACGGCCTCGTTGTTGCTGCCATCAATACCTTCGCTCGCACGGCAAACGCCTTGCCATGCGCTTTGGTTGCGCAGGCCTTTGCACGAATATTGCCATGCCGGCCAGGCACGGGCGAGATCGTCGTTACGCCAACCGGGAAGATCGCTCCAATCCATGGGTTTAAGCCACGGCAGGGTGCCGGGCGTGGTCTTGGTGGTGGTTTCAGCCGTGGGCGTGGCCGGCGAGCCAGCGGGGCTGTCCGGGGTGACGATGGGAGTCGCTGGCGATCTGATGGGCGCGGGTGGGGCAAAGCGAAACAGGCTACATCCCGAGAGAAGTAGGCTGGCAAGGATAAAGCTTAGAAGAGATAGGCGGCGCATAGCCGCGCATTATAGCCGCAGATTTAATGCAAGACGCGCGGGATGCTGAGGGCAAATTCGGGGATGTCAGCCTCAAACGGGTGGCCGTCGTCGGCCGTCATCTGATAGCTGCCGTGCATGGTGCCCATCGGCGTGGCTAGGACGCTGCCGCTGGTGTAGCGGAAGGCCTCACCCGGTTTGAGTACCGGCTGCTCGCCGATGACGCCGAGACCGCGTACCTCTTGCACCGCGTTTAGGGCATCGGTGATGACCCAGTGGCGCGAGATGAGTTGTGCGGTGGAGGTGCCGGTGTTCGCGACCGTGATGGTGTAGGCAAAGACATAACGATCTGCCACCTCGTCTGATTGCTCGGGAAGGTAGTCAACTTGGGTCGTGACGGTGATGTGGTATTTGCGGGATTCAGCCATAGCCGTCTATGTTCCATAGTGTTGGGGAAAAATGCAACCCGTTTCGTAGTGGGTGTTTTGTGGAGAGGGGGGATAGGTTTATTTAGGCTAGCCGCCAACGCGCCTTGGCGGTAGAATCTAACGATCTTCGACTCACTGTTTAGGAATACACCATGGACTTTCAGATTGCCCCCTCTATCCTCTCTGCCAACTTTGCCAAACTGGGCGAGGAGGTGGACTTTGTCTTGGCCTCCGGCGCGGACATCGTGCACTTTGATGTCATGGACAATCACTATGTGCCGAACCTGACCATCGGCCCCTTGGTGTGTGAGGCCTTGCGTAAGCATGGCGTGACCGCGCCTATCGATGTGCATCTCATGGTCAAGCCGGTCGATCGCCTCATCCCCGATTTTGCCAAGGCGGGCGCGACCTACATCACCTTCCACCCGGAGTCCTCTGAGCATATCGACCGTACCATCGGGTTGATTAAAGAGTGCGGTTGCAAGGCCGGTCTGGTGTTCAACCCGGCGACCCCGTTGGATATTCTGGAATACACCCTGCCCAAGCTGGACATGGTGTTGCTGATGTCGGTCAACCCCGGTTTTGGTGGCCAGAAGTTTATCCCCTATGTGTTGGACAAGGCGCGCGCGGTGCGCAAGATGATCGATGCCGGCGGTTATAACTGCCGCCTAGAGATCGACGGTGGCGTCGGCCCGGCCAATATCGCCGAGGTCGCGCGGGCCGGTGTGGATACCTTTGTCGCTGGTTCGGCCATCTTCGGCGCGGCCAATGCCGCTGACCCGCAACGCTACAACACCGTGCTTAAAGCGTTGCGCGCCGAGTTGGCCAAGGTCTAAGCCCATGGCGATGACCTTTCCGTTGGCCGTGCGCGCGGTCATGATCGACCTTGACGGCACGCTGCTCGATACCGCTGAGGACTTGGCCGATGCCGCCTCGGCGATGCTGAACGACTTGGCGATGCCGCCGGTCGAGCTGGCCGAGATCAAGGGTTATATCGGCAACGGCGTGTCGCGTCTGGTCAAGCGTTGCCTGACCCGCGACCTCGATGCCGAGCCGGAGGCGGTGCTGTTTGAACGCGCCTTGCAGAGTTATCAAAAGCATTACGGGGCGCATGTCTCGCGCAAATCTCGCCCATTTCCGGGTGTGGTGGAAGGCCTGCAACGCTTGCAGCACATGGGCTTCAAGCTCGCCTGTGTGACCAATAAGGCGGAACAATTTACCCTGCCGTTGTTGAAGGATACCGGCCTGTTGTCGTATTTTGACATCGTGGTGTCGGGCGATTCGCTGCCGAAGAAAAAGCCTGATCCGTTGCCGTTGTTGCACGCGGCGCAGCACTTTGCGGTCGCGCCGGCGGACATGCTCCTGATCGGTGATTCGCTGAACGACACGATCGCGGCGCGTGCGGCCGGGTGTCCGGTGTTTTGCGTGCCCTATGGCTACAACCGTGGCCGTCCGGTGACGGAACTCGACTTGGATGCCGTAGTGCCGTCGCTGTTGGCGGCGACGGAGTTGTTGCTGCTTAAGGTTTAAGCACCGGCATCATGTTTAGCGAGGCGAAATTCAACGATCTGGCACGGGAGGGCTATAACCGCATCCCGGTGATCCGCAGCCTGCCGGCCGATCTGGATACGCCGCTGTCGCTGTATCTGAAGCTCGCTAATCAGCCCTATTCCTATCTGCTCGAATCGGTGGTCGGTGGCGAACGCTTTGGGCGCTATTCCTTTATTGGCCTGCCGGCGCGCACGGTGTTGCGCGTCCACGGCCATTTTGTCAGCGTCGAGACCGATGGCGTGCCGGTAGAGCAGACCGATGCCGCCGATCCGCTGGCCTTTATCGAGGCCTATCTGGCGCGCTTCAAGGCCGCCGAGGTGCCGGGTCTGCCGCGTTTTCCGGGCGGGCTGTGCGGTTATTTCGGTTATGACACGGTGCGTTATATCGAGAAAAAACTGGCCCAGACGCGCAAGGACGACCCCCTCGCCCTGCCGGATATCCTGCTGTTGCTCTCCGATGAGCTGGCCGTCATCGACACCCTGTCGGGCAAGTTGACCTTGATCGTGTATGCCGATCCGATGCAGCCGGATGCGTGGCTGAATGCCCAACGCCGTTTGAACGAATTAGCCGCTCAGTTGCGTCAACCCGCGATCCCGCCAGCGGCGACGATGGCGACGATGGCCGAGGCCGAATCCGAGTTTGGCGAGGCCGGTTTTAAGGCGGCGGTGGCGCGTGCCAAGCAATACATCTTGGATGGCGACATCATGCAGGTGGTGTTGAGTCAGCGCATGTCGCGCCCGTTTCAGGGTCATCCCTTGTCGCTGTATCGCGCCTTGCGTAGCCTTAATCCGTCGCCGTATATGTTTTATTACGACATGGGCGGCTTCCAGATCGTCGGCTCTAGCCCAGAGATATTGGTGCGTCTGGAAGGCGATCGGGTCACGGTGCGGCCCATCGCGGGGACGCGGCCACGCGGCGTGACGGCTGAGGACGATCTGCGTTTAGAGCAGGAGTTGTTGGCCGACCCCAAAGAGATCGCCGAACATGTGCAACTGATGGATCTGGGCCGTAACGATGCGGGCCGTGTCAGTCAGATCGGTAGCGTCAAGGTGACGGAAAATATGCGCATCGAACGCTATTCACATGTGATGCACATCGTCTCCAATGTCGAGGGGCGACTTAAGGAAGGCCTCAACGCGATGGCCGTGCTGCGCGCCACCTTCCCCGCCGGCACGGTCTCGGGCGCACCGAAGATTCGCGCCATGGAGATCATCGACCAATTAGAACCGACCAAGCGCGGCATCTATGCCGGTGCGGTGGGCTATCTGGGCTTTAACGGTGATATGGATGTAGCCATCGCCATCCGCACGGCGGTCATCAAAGACGGACGCTTTTATGTCCAAGCCGGCGCGGGCATCGTCGCCGATTCCGTCCCCGAAAACGAATGGCAAGAGACGCGCAACAAGGCCCGCGCCGTGATCCGCGCCGCCGAGTTGGCGCAGGATGGAGAGGCCGCGTGATGAAGGTCTTCATGCTGGATAATTACGATAGCTTTACCTACAACCTAGTGCAGTATTTTGGCGAGCTGGGGGCCGAGGTCGAGGTCTATCGCAACGACGAGATTACGGTGGACGAGGTGATCGCCCGTGCGCCCGATCGCGTGGTCATCTCGCCGGGGCCGTGTACGCCGAATGAGGCGGGGATCTCGGTGCCGCTCATCCATGCGCTGGCGGGCCGGATCCCGCTTTTGGGCGTGTGTCTGGGGCATCAGAGCATCGGTCAGGCCTTCGGCGGGCGCATCGTCCATGCCAAACAACTCATGCACGGCAAGACCTCGCCGATCCATCATCATCATAAGGGCGTGTTTAGCGGTCTGCCGAGCCCGTTTATCGCGACGCGCTACCATTCTTTAGTCATCGAGCGCGAGACCCTGCCGGAGTGCCTAGAGATCACGGCGTGGACGGACGACGGCGAGATCATGGGCGTGCGCCATAAGACGCTGGCGGTGGAGGGCGTGCAGTTTCACCCCGAGTCCATCCTTACCGAACACGGCCACGCCTTGTTGAAGAATTTTTTGGAGCAGGTGCGATGAATTACGCGGCTACATTGACTAAATTGATTGCCCGCAACGACCTCGATCAGGGCGAGATGTTGGCCGTGATGCGCGCCATCATGACCGGCGAGCTGACCCCGGCGCAGATCGCTGCCATCGTCGTCGCCCTGCGTTGCAAGGGCGAGACGGTGACTGAGCTGGCCGCCGCCGCATTGGTGATGCGTGAGTTATCGGTCAAGGTGCCGTTGGCCGATGTTGCGCATCTCGTCGATACCTGCGGCACCGGGGGCGATGGCGCGCACACCTTCAATGTCTCGACCGCGGCGGCCTTGGTCGCGGCGGCGGGGGGCGCGCGGGTGGCCAAGCACGGCGGCCGTTCGGTGTCGTCCAAATCGGGCAGTGCCGATGTGCTGGAGGCCTTGGGCGTTAATGTCAACCTGCCGCCCGAGGCCGTGGCTCGTGCAGTGCGCGAGATCGGCGTCGGTTTTATGTTCGCCCCGAATCATCACAGCGCGATGAAACATGCCGCGCCGGTGCGCCGCGAGTTAGGCGTGCGCACCTTCTTTAATCTACTCGGGCCGATGACCAATCCGGCCGGCGCACCGAATCAGGTCTTGGGCGTGTTTGACCGCGCCTACACGCGCCTCTTGGCCGAGGTCTTGCGCGAACTCGGCAGTCGTCATGTGTTGGTCGTCCATGCCGACGATGGCCTAGATGAGATCAGCCTCGGCGGTACGACCCAGGTGGCCGAACTCAAAGACGGCGTGATTACAGAGTTTGTCCTGCGCCCCGATGATTTTGGCCTAGCCGCGTGCCCGTCCGAACGCCTGGCGGTGACGGGGGTGGACGAGTCTAAGGCGATGTTGTTGGCGGCGCTGGCCAATCAGCCCGGCCCGGCGCGCGACATCGTGGCTTTGAACGCCGGTGCGGCCTTGTATGTCAGCGGCGTGAGCGCGAGCCTATCCGAAGGCGTAATCGCGGCGCAAACAGCCATCGCCTCGGGCGCGGCACGGGCTAAACTGGACGCGCTAGTGGGGTTTAATGCCGGCCTTTAATGCCGGATGAATAGTTGTGGCTCTATGCAGTTTACAGTGAGCAAACGAAAGCGAAAGCGAAACGAAAGCGAAGGTCTGTTTCTGGTCTATGCCATGGGCACACTTAGGCGCGCGGGCATCTTGCCCGCTGACGGGCTGGCCCGCGTTCCCTAGGGCGGACACCCTCCCCGTTAAAAAATGTGTAATGCGTTGATTTATGTGGTGCCCTCGACACGAATCGAACGTGTGACCCTCCCCTTAGGAGGGGGATGCTCTATCCACTGAGCTACGAAGGCGGGGCGCGTATTCTAGCGCAGAGGGTATACTTGCAGATAGTTTCGATAACATTGTTATGGGAGGTGTGTCATGAGTCATTTAACAGAGCAGGACAGGGATGCCGTGCGTGCAGCCTTGATGGCGCGGCGGGCGGTGGTCTTGGATGAGATCGTTGCGGCGGAACGAGAGACGGGCGAGACGCAGTTCGCGGAGCTTTTGGGACGGCATAACGGCGACAGTTCGGATGAGGCCTTGGCGGTGACAATCGGTGACCTGGCCGCGGCGCGTTTGGACTTGGAATTGGGCGAGTTCAACCGCCTAGAGACAGCGCGTTTGCGTTTGGATGCGGCGGATTTTGGTCAGTGTGGCGAGTGCGGTGAGGATATCCCCGTGGCGCGTTTGATCGCTAATCCGGCGGCGCAGCGGTGCATTGTCTGTCAGGCGCAATTTGAACGGACGCATGCCCACTAATCAGCCTAATCGTCGTATCGCGTTGGCGCAGTTCAACCCCACGGTGGGTGATCTGGCGGGCAATGCGCGGCAGATTGTGGCGCAGGCAGAGGCCGCGGTGGCGGCGGGGGCGTCGTTGTTGCTAACCCCCGAGCTGGCCTTGTGCGGTTATCCGCCCGAAGACCTGGCCTTGCGCGAGGATTTTTATAGCGAGAACGCGCGTGTCCTCGCGGGTTTGATGGCCGATCTGCCTGCGGGTCTGACGGTGGTCGTGGGTTATCCCGAGTCCGCAGAGGGGCGGCATTACAACAGCGCGGTGGTGTTGCGGGACGGTCGCCGCATCGCGAATTATCGTAAGCAACGCCTGCCCAACTACGCGGTCTTTGACGAGATGCGCACCTTTGTCGCGGGCGATAGCGCGACGGTATTTGACTGGGCGGGGCTGCGCTGTGGCCTGGTGATCTGTGAGGATGTCTGGTCTAGTGAGCCGGCAGCACAGGCGCGGGCGGCGGGGGCCGAGGTCTTGCTGGCGCTGAATGCCTCGCCGTTTCACCTCGCTAAACAGGGCGAGCGTTACGCCGTGGCGCGGGCGCGGGTGGCCGAGATCGGTCTGCCCTTGGTCTATGTGAACATGGTCGGCGGTCAGGACGAGTTGGTGTTGGACGGCGCGTCGTTCGCGCTCGATGTACAGGGCAGGGTGACGGCGCAGGCGGCCGTGCTTAAGACGGAGTTGCCTTGTCTGGATTGGCGCGATCGGGGTTTTTATGGGGCGATAGTCGAACCCCCCGACGAGACGGCGCAGTGCTATCAGGCCTTGGTGCTGGGCGTGCGCGATTACTGTGGCAAGAATGGTTTCAAAGGCGCGTTGCTGGGGCTGTCCGGTGGCATTGATTCGGCCCTGACCCTGTGCGTGGCGGTCGATGCCTTGGGCGCCGATCAGGTTCACGCGGTGATGATGCCGTCCGAATACACGGCGGATATGAGTTTGCAGGATGCCGAGGCCTTGGCGAAAAATCTCGGCGTGCGCTACAGCGTGCATCCGATTAAACCGCTTTTTGATGCCTTTACGACAACCTTGGCGGCGGATTTTTCCGGCCTGCCGTTCGACACCACCGAGGAAAATCTGCAAGCGCGGGTGCGCGGGGTGTTGCTCATGGCCTTGTCGAACAAGTTTGGCCAGATCGTCCTAACTACCGGCAATAAGAGCGAGATGGCGACCGGCTATGCCACGCTCTACGGCGACATGGCGGGCGGTCTGGCGGTTTTGAAAGATGTGACCAAGATGCGCGTCTGGGCCTTGTCGCGTTATAGAAACAGCATCGGAAACAGCATCGGAAACACGCTGTCGGCGGTGATCCCCGAACGCATCATCACCCGTCCGCCCTCCGCCGAGTTGCGCCCCGATCAATGCGATCAAGACAGCCTGCCGCCGTATGACATCCTCGATGACATCCTGGAGCGTTACATGGAGGCGCAACAGTCGCCCGCCGAGATCGTTGCGGCCGGACACGACCGCGCGGTCGTCGAACGCGTTGTGCGTTTGATCGATTTGAGCGAATATAAACGCCGTCAATCGCCACCCGGCATCCGCATCACCCAACGCGGCTTTGGTCGCGACCGGCGATATCCCATCACCAACCGCTATAAAGCGCCTTTTTGAACAGGTAAACCATGAAAAAGATCGAAGCCATCATCAAACCCTTCAAACTCGACGAACTGCGCGAGGCCTTGTCCGGCATCGGCATCAGCGGCCTGACCGTCACCGAGGTCAAAGGTTTTGGCCGCCAAAAGGGACACACCGAGCTATATCGCGGCGCGGAATATGTGGTCGATTTCCTCCCCAAGGTCAAGGTCGAACTGGTAGTCGCCGAGTCCCTGCTCGATCAAGCCGTAGAGACCATCATTGCGGCCACTCGCACCGGTAAGATCGGTGACGGCAAGATCTTCGTCACCGCGGTCGAACAAGTTATCCGCATCCGCACCGGCGAATCGGGCGAAGCAGCGATCTAACATCGCCCACAACACGCCATCCCGCGCTTTTGTCGTCATACCCGCGCAGGCGGGTATCCAGACGCCATCCGCAGCGCAGTATTAATCCGGTAGTTTTTTGCCTGGGTTTAAGATGCCTGCCGGGTCGAAGCTGGCTTTTATTTGGCGCATTAGGCCTAGCGTGGCGGCGTCGATCTCTAGCGGGATGAAGTGGCGTTTTTCGCTGCCGATGCCGTGTTCGCCGGAGAGGCTGCCGCCGAGTTCTAGCACGGCCTCTACGAGTCCCAAGCGACAGGCGGTGGCGCGGCGCATCTCGTCGGCGTCGTCGGCGTGCACCATGATGTTGACATGGAGGTTGCCGTTGCCGGCGTGGCCGAAAACGACCAGCGGGACGCGCCATTGCGTCGCTAGGCGGTCGATGCGGTCAACCAGGTCGGCTAGCTGGGCGACGGGGACGACGACATCTTCGTTGATCTTGCGCGGGGCGATCTGTTTGACGGCGGAGGAGAGCGATTTGCGTGCGCTCCACAGGTCTTTGATGTCGGCGGCTTCGATGCCGCTGCGGATCTCTAGCTGACCTTCACCCTCCAAGGCGCGGGTGAGGGCGGCGATCTGGTTGGGGAGGTCGTCGCCATCGGCCTCGACCATGAGGATGGCTTGGGTGCCGGGCGCGAGGTCGTCCGCAAAGCCGTAGGCGTGGAGGCATTCGATGGAACGGCGGTCCATGAATTCGAGCGCGCAGGGGATGACGGGTTGGCGCATGACGCGGGCGACGGCGGCGCAGGCACTGTGGTTGCTGTGGTAACAGAGGCGCAGGGTGGCGACGGCGGCGGGCGCGGGGACGAGCTTTAGGGTGGCCTCGGTGATGAGGGCGAGCGTGCCTTCGGAACCGACCAAGAGCCGCGTGAGGTCGTAGCCGGTGGCGTATTTGCTGGTGCGGCTGCCGGTCGTGATCTCGCGTCCGTCGCCCGTGACGGCGCGTAGACCTAGCACATGGTCGCGGGTGGCGCCATATTTGACGGCGCGCGGGCCGGCGGCGTTCATGGCGAGGTTGCCGCCGATGCGGCAATAGGCACCGGAACCGGGGTCGGGGGCGTACATCAGCCCCGCCGTGCGCGCGATTGCGTTGACTTCGTCGGTGATGATGCCGGTTTCTACCCGGATTAGGCGGTTATCGGGGTCGAACTCCAAGACGCGCTGCATGCACTCGAAACTGACGACAACGCTGCCGCTGCGCGGCAGTGCGCCGCCGACATTGCCAGATCCTGCGCCGCGCGGGATGAGGGCAATGTGGTGTTGGTTGGCCCAGCGCACGAGGCTGACGCAGTCGTCGTGACTGCGCGGAAAGCAGACCGCGAGCGGGGTGCAACGCTGCGGGGTCTCGTCGCTGGCGTAGAGAGCGAGGCTGGCCGGGTCGGTAAAGACGCGATCGTCGCCTAATAGGCGGGTAAGTGTCGCTAATGTGTCCATTATGCGTCTATCAGTAGGAAGGGGGCTTTTGTGAATCGGCATTCCACGCGTGGCTAGGAATCCAGAGGGTTGATTCTACTGGATTCCCGCCTACGCGGGAATGACGAATAAAGGCGGATACAGGCGGGAATGACGAATAAAGGCGGATACAGGCGGGAATGACGAATAAAGGCGGATACAGGGTAATCCCCCTATTTTTAGGGGCTTTCAAAAGTCGCAATTCAAGACTTGACCCCATAATCGTGTCATAACCCCCGTGACCCCATAACCCCTGTCGTTTCTGGCGCCGCGTGGTTGATGGGGGTTTTTGATTAGGCGTTGAGGAAGCGTGCGATAAACGCCCCTGTGGCTTCTGCCGGGAGGTCTAGCCAGGCGCGGTGATCGCCGCCGGGGATGACCTCTAATGGCCGACCGGCGGCGTCTTCGATGCGGTTGATGGTGTGTTCGGTCACGCCATCGGGCTGGATGATTTCGATGCGATCGCCGATGGCGAAGCGGTTTTTCGAATAGACCTCGCAGAGGCCGCGTTCAGCGTCAAAGCGGACGACATCGGCGACATAGAGGCTGCGTCCGGAGACGGAATGTCCGGTGAGGTAGTTTTGATGATCGGCCGGGGTGTGGCGTTCAAAGAAGCCGGAGGTGTAGCCGCGATTGGCTAAGCCGTCGAGTTGGCCGAGCAACACGGGGTTGAGACCGCGTCCGGCGACGGCGTCGTCGATGGCTTGGCGATAGGACTGGACGACGCGCGCGACATAGTAGGCGGACTTGGTGCGCCCTTCGATCTTGAAGGAATCGACGCCGATCTCGACCAGGCGATGGATGTGTTCGATGGCGCGTAGGTCTTTTGAATTTAAGATGTAGGTGCCGTGCTGGTCTTCTTCGATGACATTGAATTCATCCTTGCGGCGACCGTCTTTTTCGGAGATGACCCAGGTGTCGCCCGCCGCGTCGATGGTGGCGGGTTGTGGTTGATAGTCCCAGCGGCAGGCGTTGGTGCAACTGCCTTGATTGGCATCGCGGTGGTTAAAATAGCCGGACAACAGGCAGCGACCGGAATAGGCGATGCACAGCGCGCCGTGGACGAAGACCTCGAGTTCCATGTTGGGACATTCTTGGCGGATCTCGGCGATCTCGTCGAGCGAGAGTTCGCGGGACAGGATGACGCGGGAGATGCCGACGCCTTGCCAGAACTTGACCGCTGCGGCGTTGACGGTGTTGGCCTGCACCGAGAGGTGGATGGGTTGGTCGGGCCATTGCTCGCGCGCCAGCATGATGAGGCCGGGGTCGGACATGATGAGCGCGTCGGGCCCCAAGGCGACAGCGGGGGCCATATCGTCGAGATAGGTTTTTAATTTGGCGCCGTGCGGCAGGATGTTGGAGACGAGGAAGAACGCGGCACCGGCGGCGTGGGCACGGTCGATGCCTTCTTTTAGCACCGGCAGATCGCCGAAATCGTTGTTGCGCACGCGTAGGCTGTAACGCGGTTGGCCGGCGTAGATGGCGTTGGCACCAAAGGCCAACGCGGTGTTGAGCATCAGCAATGAGCCGGCAGGGGCGAGGAGTTCTGGGGGCATGGACGGTCTTTGGGTGTGTGAGAGGGTGTGTGAGAGGGTGTGCGATTAGGGTTTGCGTACCGGCGGGAGTGCGTTATTGCGCGGCGCGACCGAGAGGACGATGCGGCTGCCGCCCGTGAGTCCGGCTTCGTTGATCTCTAGGGTGACGGTGCGGTCGAAGCGGGTAAAAACGAGGATGCTGTTTTTGGCCTTGACGGAGGAGAGCAGCGTCCAGCCACCGCCTTGGAACTGTTCGCGTAGGGTGTTAAAGGTCTCTGCGGCGGCCATGGAGACGCTGAGGATGACGCGGCCGGTCCAGTTTTCGCCGTTGCCTAAGATGAGCGAGGCCTCGTTGTCGATCTTCGCGCCTAGCGGCAAGGGCATCTCACCGAGGAGTTGTTTGCGGAACAGGTCGATCTCTTCTTTTTGGCCGTCCACGACGGGCAGGGTGTTGCATCCCGTCAGTAGGATGAGCAGGGCGAGGAGGGGGGCGGTTAGTTTCATCATCGGCTCCATAGAGGAAGGTCATTGAGTGTGGACTTGGGTGTGGATTGTGCCAGATTAATCCACACTGCATCGATGTTGTGCCAGGGTGAATTCGTTCTGGCGATAACCTGTTGATTCATCTTATAAACCGCCGCGTGCGCTCCTACGGTTTGCCTCATTGAGACGCGTCCCCATCCGGCCTCGCGTTGAAGGTGGAGAACACATTTACCGTGGATGTTGTGCGGCGCATAGGTGCATCTTGGGCTAAAAAGCCGGACAATCGCGACCTATGAGCAAATCTATCTTGACCGTGTTATTGGGCGCACTCGTTGCGCTTGCCGGGGTGTTTAGCGGGCTGATCCCGCATCCGACGCCGGAGGGCGCATCGGCCCCGATCCCGATCCCGATCACCGGGCAGATCGAGGTGGGTTTCTCGCCCAATGGCGGGGCGGAGGCCTTGGTGATCCGCGCGATTGCCTCGGCGCAGCAGGAGATCTTGGTCGCGGCGTATTCGTTTACCAGTAAGCCGATTGCTAGTGCGTTGTTGGCGGCGCATCAGCGCGGGGTGGTGGTGCGGGCGGTGTTGGATAAGAGTCAGCGCAGCGAGAAATATAGCGCGGCGACCTTTGTGGCGAATCAGGGCATGGCGGTGCGTATCGATGAGAAACACGCGATTCAGCACAACAAATATCTGGTCATCGACGGGCATACGGTGGAGCTGGGGAGCTTTAATTACAGCCGTGCGGCGGCCGAGCGCAATGCCGAGAATGTCGTCGTGCTGTGGAATCAGCCTGCCGTGGCGCGACAGTATCGTGCCGATTGGGAGCGCCTGTGGGACGCGGCGGCCCCGTACGCGCCGAGGTCGTGAAGGATGAGCATGGTTGAAACCGCGAAGGATGCCGAGTTGCGCGCCTTATTTAACGCCCAAACGGGGCAGGTGGCGTGGTCTGAACTAGAGCGCCCGTTTGCGCGTGGGGCGTTGTTGCGGATCGATGCCGCGTTAGACCTCGTCGCGGTGGCGTGTCGTGTGGCGCAGGATGATACGGCGGCGATACAGGCGTGGATGGTGGCAGGGCAGGTCGGTTTGGTCAACGCGAGCGAGGCCGCTGCATGGCAGGCGGCCGGCCAGCGTTTTTGGGCGGTGGTCGCTGCGCCCTATGTCTTGGTACAGGTGTTGGGATGATGAACGGGCTACGCTCACTGGTTTTTTTACTCGTGCAATGGCTGGTAACCCTACCGTATGGCGTCCTTGGCCTGCTGACCTTTTGGGCGCCTCGGTTGAGCCGTTATCGCTGGATACGCACTTGGAGCACGCTGGTGACGGCCTTGTCACGCGGGGTGCTGGGGATACGCTATCAGGTGCAGGGCATTGAACATCTGCCGCCAGCAGGCGAGTCGGTCGTCGTTTTGTCTAAACATCAATCGGCGTGGGAGACCATTGCCTTTCAGCAGATCTTTCCGCCGCTGTCGTTTGTGTTGAAGCGAGAACTGTTGCGCATCCCGTTTTTTGGTTGGGGTCTGGCGGCGTTTAGCCCGGTGGCGATCGATCGGGGCGCGGGACGCGAGGCGTTAAAGCAGTTGGTCGCGCAGGGACAGGCGCGTCTGGCGGCGGGGTTTTGGGTGATCGTGTTTCCGGAGGGGACGCGCATGGCACCGGGCGAGCGTGGTAACTATCAGATTGGCGGCGCGTGGTTGGCGTGCAAGGCGGGCGTGCCGGTGTTGCCCGTGGCGCACAATGCGGGCGCGTGTTGGGGAAAACATGCGTGGCTGAAACGCCCCGGTTTGGTGACGGTACGCATCGGTGCGCCGATCGCGACGGCAGGGCGTAAACCCGCCGAGGTGAATGCCGAGGTCGAGGCGTGGATTGAGGCGCAGATGCTCACATTACCGCCTGCATTTTCTAAATAAACACTATGCGGGGCGGTGTTTGTTCGTGTCTGAGTCGCTGGGTTTTTGTTGCCACTGGTCGTAGCAATCCAGACCGCAAAAGTGGAGCAGGTAATCAGTGCCTTCCGCAGAACCCGCCTCCGATTTTGGGATCTCTTTTAGACACACAACGCAGGCAACCGAGGCCTCGGTTGTGGATGTATCTGGTATGGAGGTTTTGATGTCGGTCATGATGGTCTCCTCTATGTATGGTCTCACACTAGGTGGGCATGTCGTTTTTGTCAAATAGTATTGCGGCGTTAAAGAGCATCAGGACGCGCCTCGGCCGGCGGCCGGCGGTGCGACGCTGCGAGGAGGCGCGCGTGTTGGCGTGCAGGGGCGAGCCGGTGGCCTATCGCTTAAAGCGTAGCGCGGCGCGGCGCACGCTGGCGTTACAGGTGCAGAGTGGCGCTCGGGTTGTGGTCAATGCACCGTTGCACGCGTCGGTGTCGGAGGTGGAGCGTTTCATGACGCAGCACCTGCCGTGGTTGCGGGAGCGCCTGCAACGGCCGGTGGCGGCTGTCTGGACGCCGGGGATGTCCTTGCCGTGGCAGGGCGGGGAGTTGTCGCTCGATTGGCAGGTGTCCTACCCGTTGCCCGCGCAGCGGGATGCGCTGGCGTTGCGCCTAGGTGGGCCATGGGCGACGGTGCCGACGCGCGTGTTGGCGTGGTATCGCGTCGAGGCGCTGTCGCTGTTTGCGGCGCGGCTGGCGTTCCATGCGACGCGCATGGGCGTGCCGGTGCCGGTGATGCGCCTCTCGAATGCGCGCACCCGCTGGGGGAGTCTGTCGGCACACGGGCGTATGGGGCTGAATTGGCGGCTGATCTTGTTGCCCGATGATCTGATCGACTATGTGATCTGCCACGAATTGGCGCACCTGCGACAACACAACCACTCGCCCGCCTTTTGGCGTGAGGTCGAGGCCTTGTACCCCGACTATCGCGCGGCGCGGGTGCGATTAAAACAGCTCGGCGCGGCCGCGATGGGGTTCTAATTGCGCCGTTCCCGCGCGTCATCCTCTCCCGGCGTCGTCCTTGGAGCGCGGGCTTCCAGCCCGCTGGCGGGCAAGATGCCCGCCTTCCAAAGGAGGCGTTGACGGGGCGGCATCCCATAGCCATAGGCCGTTCACCGCCAAATCGCCGCGTGCCTCACGCGCCTCATTAAATGGGTGCTCATGGAGCCGCATCTGGATCTCGTTGAGTAGGCGCGCTAAGGCTCGGACCTGTGGCCGTGCCTCGGGTGTGGAGGGCCAGTGGCTGGCGATGGGGCGGCCGAGGATCTCGGTGACGCTGCCGGGGTGAAAGGCGAAGGGCTGGGCGACGCGCAGATAAAGCTGCGGCGGGCGGGCAAAAAAGCGTAGGTCATCCACCACGAAGTGTTGATTAAGGAGCGCTTCCAGTTCAGCCCATTCCTCGGCAGTGAGCGTGGTGGAGAGTTCCGCGCTGGGCACGAGGTGTTCCATGCGGGCCTCGAGGTGGATGGGCTGGGCAAAATACCACGCCGCGTCCTCGGTGTTAATCCCGTCGCGCGTGGCGGATTGGGCGGCGGTGAGGGCGGGAGTGGTCTCGCGTGTTCGTTGGAATAGACGACTAAATAGACGGCGAATACGCTTTATCACGCTGATCATGTCGCCGGCCAATAGGGCGTGGCGATGCCGCTGCCTAGGTCGGCTTCGATGAGGCGTTGGCGCACGGCGAGTAAGCGTTCGATTAGCGCGGGTTCGGCCTGGCCGTAGGCCTCGGCATCGGGGACGCGCTTGACGACGACACCTAAGAGTTCGGTGATGGCGTTGCCGATGGAGTTTTGGCTGATGGTGACGATGAGTTGGCCGGCATCGTTGCGGTAGATGAGTTGCTTGAACGCGGGTTGCCAGCGGATGGCGTTGGCGTATTTGGCGTCTTTGATGCAGTGGTCGCGCACCATCTTGGCGGTCTTTAGGAAGGCGTTGTTGAACTGGAGTTTTTCTTCGACGAGGGCGGGGAAGTAGATGTCGCGCGGCAGGGGCGCGTTGCGGGTGGAGACTTGGCTGAAGAAGCTGCGGTAAAAGTCGATGAAGCCTTTGAGCAGGATGTCATATTCCTTCCAGAACTGCACCTCGCTTAACGCGGCCGCGCCGCCGGTGATCTCCCATGAGGGCAGGCCTTGCGGGTAGCCGGTGAGGGCGATGCGACACGAGCCGGACTGGCAGGGGCGCAAGATCTTCAGGTTGAGGCCGTCCATGAAGCTGCGATAGACCTCGCGCAGGTGGGCTTGAAAGAGCGAATGTTGACCGCCGTCGGTGAGGTTGGGGTTGTTGGGGTCGGCCAAGGGCGCGGCGGCGATCTCGGTCTTGTCAAACACGATGAAGTGGTTGTGCAACATGCGGATCGACGGCACGCCCGGCGAGGTCATCGGCCAGGTCGCGTCCAGACTGGCCTCGCCGGCTAAGACGAGGTGTCGTTCGGGGTCGGGGAATTGTTCTAGCAGGTAGTCGATGAGGATCTGGTTCATGCGGTTCCAGACATTTTTGACCGCCTCGGGGACTTGCGTGCGCCGCACCGGTCGGCCAAGCGGGTCGAGGATGCTTTGTGCGGTGTTGTAGATGATGGAGGCGTCGAAGTGGTTGCTGTGTCCTAGGGCCTTGCGGTAGAGCAAGAGGCCCTCCGGGCTTTGCAAGAGGCCGTTGTTACCGGCGAGGTCGTTGAGGTTTTCGGTGCTGTTGAAAAACTCGTTGGGCTTCATGCCTTCGGGGACATCAAGCGGGATGGGACGAAAGGGGGTGGTGAGTTCGCGGGGGGCGGAGGTCATGGCGGTGTGCGTGAGGTGGAATGGATGGGCGCATTCTAATCTGAAACATCGAGTGATACACATCGCGCGATGACCGTTACAATGCCGTCCTATGACGATCAAACCCTTCGAGCTGTGGATAGGCCTGCGCTATACCCGCGCTAAGCGACGCAATCACTTTATCTCGTTCATCTCGGTCGTCTCGATGGCCGGGATCGCCTTGGGCGTGATGGCCTTGATCGTGGTGATGTCGGTGATGAACGGCTTTCAGGACGAGTTGCGTAACCGCATCCTCGGCGTGGCGGCGCATATCGAGATGACTGGCCACGATGGTCGTTTATACGGCTGGCAGACGCTCGCTGAGCAGGTGCGGCAACAGCCGGAGGTGGTCGGCGTGGCGCCTTATGTGAGCGGTCAAGGGCTGTTGGCGGTGGGCGGCGAGACGCGCGGGGTGATGTTGCGTGGGGTGTTGCCAGACAAGGAAGGGCAGGTCGATGAGATCCCGTCACGGATGCGCTCGGGCCGTCTGTCGGACCTGCGCGCGGGCGAATTCAACATCGTGTTGGGCGCGGAGTTGGCGCGGGTCTTGGGCGTGTATCGCGGCGATAAGCTGACCTTGATCGTGCCGCAGGGCGTGGTGACGCCGGCCGGGATGGTGCCGCGCATGAAGCAGTTTACGGTGGTCGGCGTGTTCGAGGCGGGGATGTATGAATACGACGCGGGGATGGCCTTTTTGCATCTGGAGGATGCCGCTAGGTTGTTGCGTACCGGCGATGCGGTGTCGGGTCTGCGCCTTAAACTGAACGATATGGATAGCGCGCCACGCGTGCGTCTGGCCTTGGATAAACGCTTGAATGGGGTTTATGCGGTGGCGGATTGGACGCAGAGTCATGCCAACTTTTTCCGTGCGGTGCAGATCGAGAAACGCATGATGTTCATCATCTTGTCGCTGATCGTCGCGGTGGCAGCGTTCAATATCGTCTCGACCTTGGTGATGGCGGTGCAGGATAAGCAGGCCGATATCGCGATCTTGCGCACCTTGGGGATGCGGCCAGCCTCGGTGATGCAGATCTTCATGGTGCAGGGCAGTCTGATCGGCATCATTGGCGCGTTGATCGGTGTGCTGACGGGGGTGGTGGTGGCCGTGAATATCGAGACGGTGGTGCCGTTGATCGAGCGCGCCTTGGGGCAAGACCTGTTCCCGGCGGATGTCTATTACATCTCGGAATTGCCGTCTAAGTTGGTGTGGGCGGATGTGCTGTGGGTGAGTGGCGTGTCCTTGATCTTATCGTTCTTGGCGACGCTGTATCCGAGTTGGCGCGCATCAAGGGTGCAACCGGCGGAGGCCTTGCGTTATGAATAATCTGGCCTTGGTCTGTCAGGGGTTGCGCAAGGGGTTTCGCTTGGGCGCGACGCTCGTGCCGGTGTTGGATGGGGTGGATCTGACGATTGCGGCGGGTGAACGGGTGGCCATCGTCGGCGCGTCAGGCTCGGGCAAGAGTACGCTGTTGCATCTTTTAGGCGGGCTGGATAACCCCGATGCGGGGCAGGTGTTGTTGCAGGGTCAAGATTTGGCGCAGATCGGCGAGGCGACGCGGTGCGCCTTACGCAACCATCAACTGGGCTTTGTCTATCAGTTCCATCACCTGTTGGCGGAGTTTACCGCGCTGGAGAATGTGGCCATGCCGCTGATCGTGCGTCGTCTGCCGCGTGCCGAGGCGGCGGCGGCGGCGACCGCTGCGCTCACCGAGGTGGGGCTGGCGCATCGTCTGGGTCATCGTCCAGGGGAGTTATCTGGCGGCGAACGGCAACGCGCCGCTATCGCCCGCGCCATCGTCACCCGTCCAGCCTGTGTCTTGATGGATGAGCCGACCGGTAACCTCGATCGCCATACGGCGGGGCAGATTCAAGACCTGTTGGTGGGCTTAAGCGAGCAACACGGCGTCGCCTTGCTGGTGGTGACGCACGATCAGCGCTTGGCGGCGCGGATGCAGCGGGTGCTAACCTTGCAGGATGGGCGGTTGATCGCCGCGTGAATCCCCCTTATCGCCTGACGATCTAGTTATTCAACAGGCTTTGAAATGATCCTCAAGCGCCTGCCGAAACAAAACCTTGCGATTAGCCGAGATCAAAGCGATCCAGATTCATCACCTTAGTCCATGCCGCCACGAAGTCTTTGACGAAGCGTGCCTGGGCGTCCGATGTTGCATAGGCTTCAGCCAGCGCACGCAGTTGGGAATTCGAGCCGAAGACCAGATCGACACGGGTGCCCGTCCATTTCTTTGCGCCGGTCTTGCGGTCGCTGCCTTCGAATAGGTCTTCATCCTTTGACACGGGTTTCCATTCCGTTCCCATGTCGAGCAGGTTGACGAAGAAGTCATTCGTGAGTGCGCCCGGGCGCTGGGTGAAGACCCCGTGCTGCGAAGCGCCGACGTTGGCGTTCATGGCGCGCATCCCGCCCACCAGCACCGTCATTTCGGGTGCGGACAGCGTCAGCAACTGCGCACGGTCGAGCAGCAGTTCTTCGACTGAGACCGTGTATTTGGCCTTCTGGTAATTGCTGAAGCCATCGGCAATCGGTTCCAGCACAGCGAATGATTCGAGGTCGGTCTGCGCCTGCGCGGCGTCCATCCGGCCCGGCGTGAACGGAACCGTCACGGCGTGGCCGCCAGCCTTGGCTGCCTGCTCAACCCCGGCTGCACCCGCCAGCACGATCAGATCGGCCAGCGATACTTTTTTGCCGCCGCTGTTGAACTCACGCTGAATGCCTTCGAGTTTGGCCAGCACTTTGGCCAGTTGCGCGGGCTGGTTGGCTGCCCAGTCCTTTTGCGGCGCGAGACGAATGCGCGCGCCGTTGGCGCCGCCGCGTTTGTCGGAGCCACGGAAGGTGGAGGCCGATGCCCAGGCGGTCGAAACCAGCTCGGATACCGACAACCCGGACGCGACGATCTTGGCCTTGAGCGCAGCAACATCCGTGTCACCGATCAAGGCATGATCGACAGCGGGGATGGGGTCTTGCCACAGTAGGTCTTCCTGCGGCACTTCGGCGCCGAGATAGCGCGATTTCGGCCCCATATCGCGGTGCGTCAGCTTGAACCAGGCGCGGGCGAAAGCGTCGGCGAATTCTGCCGGGTTCTGGTGGAAGCGGCGCGCGATTTTTTCGTAGGCCGGATCCATGCGCATTGCCATGTCGGCATCGGTCATGATGATCGGCACTTTTTTCGACGCATCGTGCGAGTGCGGTGCGGTGTTGCTGTCGGTCGCCTGGTTGGGTGTCCACTGGTGCGCGCCCGCTGGGCTTTTCGACATCACCCATTCGTTGCCGAACAGCATGTCGAGGTAGCTCATGTCCCACTTCGTCGGCGTCGGCGTCCACGAACCTTCCAGACCGCTGCCGATCTGGTCGCCGCCTACCCCCGTTTTATAGGCGTTCTTCCAGCCCATGCCCTGCTCGGCCAGGCCAGCCGCTTCGGGGGCAGCGCCCACCTGTGCCGCATCGCCCGCGCCGTGGCATTTGCCAAAGGTGTGGCCGCCGCAGGTCAGCGCCACGGTTTCTTCGTCGTTCATCGCCATGCGTGCGAAGGTCTCGCGCACGTCGCGACCGGATGCGAGTGTATCGGGCTGGCCGTCCGGGCCTTCCGGGTTGACGTAAATCAGCCCCATCTGCACGGCGGCAAGCGGGTTTTCCAGATTGCGGTCGCCACTTAAGCGCGCCTTGTTTTCCAGCCATTGGGTCTCGTTGCCCCAGTAGATGTCGATTTCCGGCGCCCAGATGTCTTCGCGCCCGCCAGCGAAACCAAAGGTCTTGAAGCCCATCGATTCCATCGCGACGTTGCCCGCCAGGATGATGAGGTCGGCCCAGGATATTTTGCGACCGTATTTTTGTTTGACCGGCCACAGCAGCCTGCGCGCCTTGTCGAGGTTGACATTGTCCGGCCAGCTGTTGAGCGGCGCAAAACGCTGGTTGCCGTGCCCCGCGCCGCCACGACCGTCGCCGGTGCGATACGTGCCCGCGCTGTGCCACGCCATGCGAATGAAGAAGGGGCCGTAGTGGCCGTAATCGGCTGGCCACCAGTCCTGCGAGTCGGTCATCACGGCGGTGAGGTCTTGCTTCACGGCGGCGAGGTCGAGGGTTTTGAATTCTTTTGCGTAATCGAAGTCGTCGCCCATCGGGCTGGCTTCGGGGGAATGCTGGTGCAGAATTTCAAGGTGCAGCTGGTTTGGCCACCAGTCGCGGTTCGACATGCCACTTCCAGCTTTATGAACAAACGGACATTTACTTTCAGACATGACGCTCTCCAATTGATAATCGGCTCCACAGCGGAGTGACTGTATTTAAGACCATGCATGACGATTTGTCTCATGAATAATCTAGAATTAATCCATTGACAAAATAGAACGCATGCCATGACGCTGAAATAATTTAAATATTTGGTTGCGCTGGCCGATCATGGTCACTTCGGCAACGCGCCGCCATCGCTATCGCCCGCGCCATCGTCACCCGTCCAGCCTGTGTCTTGATGGATGAGCCGACCGGCAACCTCGATCGCCATACGGCGGGGCAGATCCAAGACCTGTTGGTGGGCTTAAGCGAGCAACACGGCGTCGCCTTGCTGGTGGTGACGCATGATCAGCGCTTGGCGGCGCGGATGCAGCGAGTGCTAACCTTGCAGGATGGGCGGTTGATCGCCGCGTGAATACCCACTATAGTGACGATGGTATGTGTGGTGTATAAAAACGAGGAGTGCGAGAATGGTCATCTTTTTAGTCCTGAATGGACGGGCGCGGCGTAGGTCATTTGCCGCACTGTTGGTGTTGTGCACCACGACAAATTGGGCCGCTGACTGGCCCGCCGATGCCATGGTGGACACGCGTTTCCCGATGCGTACCTTGATCCCTAAGGTGGTCGTGGATAGCGGTAAATTGGAGTGGGTGCCTCACGATATCGATCTGACCGCGTTTGTGACCCCCAGCCATCTGGATCTGCGCCCTACCCCTAAACCGCAGAAGGCGGTCTATACGCCACCTCTGAATGGCGATGCCAAGCGCGGTCGCTCGTTGGTCATGGATGCCCGTGCTGCGGCCTGTGTGACCTGTCATGAGGTGCCGGGTGAACAGTGGCCGGGGAATGTTGGGCCTTCGCTCCATCGCTATAAGATGCAACAACGCACAGCGGCGGAGTTGTATCAGCAGATCTTTGATGTACGGGTGAATCTGCCGCAGGCCGTCATGCCGCCCTTTGGGACGATGGGGATATTGAGTGACCAAGACATCCGCGATATCGTGGCTTGTTTGCAGACCTGCGAATAAGGGGAGACGACTATGTGGATACAATGGATTTTAGCCTTGGTCTTGTCCGCTGGCGCGGTCGCTGCGGAGCCTGTCTACCGTGAGCGGGTGGCCGACGAGGGTTTGATCGTGCCACGGGCCTCGGGGGATTCGGCCTTGTCGGGGACCTATCGGTATTGGAAGAACCCTGCAAAATTGGATGCGCGGCTGATCGGTGACCCAGAAAATAATTGGAAATTGAACTGGGTGTTCTTGGATGGCCCGTTTAACACCGATATGCATGCGGGGCATTTGGCCTTGGATCGTGGCACAAAATTATTTCGGGAGTTAAATACCTCGGGTACCTTCAAGAATTGCCTGACCGGCTCGGGGCTGGGGATACGCAAAGATTTCGATCGTCTGCGTGGTCTGCGCACGGTCTTTCCACGCTATCGCACCGATCTGAATCGCGTCGCGGGTCTGGAGGAGGTGATTGAACATTGTGCGCGCTTGGAACGGCAGGAGTTGCAGATGGGCAGTCATGACAATAGCGCGGTCTCAATGTTTATCGCCAGTTATAGCAATGGGATGCCGATTGCCATCGATGTCTCGGGCGGGGAGATGAAAAAATCGTATGAACGGGGTAAGCAGTTGTTCTTTACCAAGATGGGGCGTTTAAATCTGGCCTGTGCCTCGTGTCATGTCAATAAGGTGGGGGCGTTTATGCGTGCGACCGCGATTACCTCGCCCTATGCTGATGCGGATCATTACCCGGTCTATCGCGATCGTACGGGGATCACCTCGTTGCAACTGCGCTTTGCGCAATGCAGCCTCGTGTTGGGGATCAATCCGCTGAAGATGGGGAGCCGTTCGTACACCGATCTTGAGGTGTTTTTTACCGCCTTGACCAACGGCCACCCGGTGAGCGTGCCGTCGGAACGGTATTGAATTAATGTAAGACGGCTCTATGTGGTTTGTAGTGGGTAGCCATAGGCTGTCGCAGCGACAACAGGCTACCCCCTCCTTGAAGGGGGAGGAGCCGGTAAACGACCGACTTGCGTGCATACGGTCGCTTGGCGATATAAAAAGCGCCGTGGGAGCGCGGGCATCTTGCCCGCTGGCGGGCTGGAAGCCCGCGTTCCTTGTCGTGCGGACCCCCATCTAAATTACATAGTTCCCGCCGCAGCCCGCCCTCGAATGGGGTTATCGGGGGCGGGAATGACGATGGGGGTGCGTTAGCGTCGGCGCTGTGCACGGCGGCGTAGGTAGACTAAAAGATAGACGCGCCAAGCGAGCTGTACCGTCGCATAACCGAGTACGGCGAGGAGGGCGGCGAGGAGGGCCTCACCGACGATAAAGGCGGTCCCTAGGCCAGATAGTTGCGCCCATAGGTCGGGTAGGAAGGTCGTCCAGTCATTGATGGTCCAGTCTATCGTGGTGGCGTGCGATTGGCCGTTGCCGATGATGAACTCGCCGATGGCGATGGCGGCCACGATGATGAAGGGCCAGGTCAATGGGTTGGAGAGCAGGGTGGTGGCCATGGCAACCGGTAGATTGACGCGAAAGAGGAGGGCGAGCAGGGCGGCTACGGCGATCTGTATGGGTAAGGGGATAAGCCCGCCGATGATCCCTGCCGCAACGCCGCCTGCGACCGAGTGGCGATTTAAGTGCCAGAGGTTGGGGTGGTGCAACCACGACCCCGCCCAGCGTAGATATTTGTGCTCACGGATGCTGGCATGATCGGGGAGGTACTTACGAAAATATTTGCGTGGCATGGCGATGGGTGTTGTAAATTGCCTGCATTGTAGTCTGAACCCAGAGGATCAGATGCGTGGCTTGATCGCCTTTTTTGCCCTCGGTGCGGCGCTGTTGCAGACCCAGACGCGTTTGCCTGCGTTGTCCGTGCTGTGGCTGGCCCCGTTGTTGATCTTGCTGGTGCACTATGGCTTGCGTCGTGGTCGTTTTTTGCGCTGGCTGGGCCTAGGGGTGTTGGCCTTGGCGGTGGGTTTTTATTACGCGGCGTGGCGGGCCGATCTGCGTCTGGCCGACCGCGTGGACCCCGCGTGGGTAGGTCAGGTCCTCGTGGCAACGGGCGTGGTGGAGGGGCTGCCGCAACAGACGCGACATGGTTGGCGATTTATCCTGCGGGTGCCACAGACGGAGGGTGCGCCCTTGCCGACGCGTCTGCGGGTGAGCGTCGCGCATAAATGGCTGGCCACGCCGCCGCGTGCGGGTGAGTGTCTGCGCCTGCCCGTGCGTGCCCGGCCTCCGCACGCCAGTCAGAACCCCGGCGTGGTCGATGCGGAGGGTTGGTTGTTTGAGCATGGTATCCGTGGCTTTGCGAGTGCGGCAGGCCCAGTGCAGGTCACGCAGGCGTGTGGCGTTAGTCTGCGGGCCACGATAGATGCCGCCCGCCAACGCCTGCGCGATGGGATGCAGGCGCGATTGGTCGATACAGCGGGGGCGTTGCCCTATGCGGGGGTGGTCATCGCCTTGGCGGTGGGCGACCAAGCGGCGATCCCGGATGCGCAGTGGCGGCTGTTTCGCATCACCGGGGTGACGCACCTGATGAGCATCTCGGGCCTGCACATCACCTTGTTGTCGGGGCTGGCCTATCTGCTGATCTATGCCCTCTGGCGGCGGGTGGCGTGGCTGACCCTGCGTCTGCCAGCGGCACGGGCGGCGGCCTTGTCCGGCTTGTTGCTGGCCATTATCTACACCGCGGTGTCGGGGTTTGGTATCCCTGCGCAACGCACCTTGTATATGATCGCCGTGATGGTGGTCGGGGTCTGGATGGGCTGGGCGCATACCCCGTCTCGGGTGTTGGCGGCGGCCTTGGCGGTGGTTGTGCTTATCGACCCGTGGGCCGCGCTTGCGCCGGGGTTTTGGTTGTCGTTTCTGGCGGTGGCGGCCTTATTTTATAGCGGTTCAGGTCGCTTGCGGCCGCCGCGTTGGTGGCGTGCGTGGGCGCAGACACAATGGGTCGCGAGTTTGGCGCTGTTGCCGGTGCTCTTGTTGTTGTTTCATGAATTTTCGCTGGTCTCGCCGTTGGCGAATGCCTTTGCGATCCCGGTGATCAGCCTCTTGGTGGTGCCGCTGGCGATGGGGGTCGCGTTGTTGCCGTGGGCGTGGTTGGCCACGCTGACCCATGCGCTGATCGCGGCGGTGATGTGGGGCTTGGATCGGTTGGCGACCGTGCCGCAACCCGTCTGGCATGTGGGTGAGGCGGATGGCTGGGCGATGGGCTTGGCGGCCGTGGGCTTGATCTATCTCCTCTTGCCGGTGGCCGTCCCCCGCCGCGCGGTGGCTGGGCTGTTATTGCTGCCCTTGCTGTTTCCGCCTGAGGATAGGCCGGTGGCGGGCGCGTTGCGGGTCGAGACGCTGGATGTCGGACAAGGCCTGGCGGTGGTGGTGTCCACCGCGCGGCATACGCTGCTCTTTGATACGGGCCCCGCCTTCGACGGCAGTGATGCCGGTCAGCGTATCGTCGCGCCGTATCTGTGGTCTATGGGGGTGCGGCAATTAGATGGGCTGATCGTCTCGCATTCCGATTCTGATCATAGTGGCGGCGCCGCTAGCATTGAGCAGGCGATGGCTCCGCGTTGGTCCTTGTATGGTCAGCCGGGGGCAGGGCAGGTGCGTTGTTTTGCGGGACAGCGCTGGCAGTGGGATGGCGTGCGTTTTGAGGTCTTGCATCCGCCCGCGCATTGGGCAGACAACCCGTATTTCTCAGACAACGACCGCAGTTGCGTGGTCAAGGTGGAGTCCGCGTGGGGCAGTGTGTTGTTGGTGGCCGATATTGAGCGCCTAGGGGAATTGCAATTGCTGGAGACGCAGCGTGAACAGTTGCAGAGTACGCTGTCTCTGGTGCCTCACCATGGCAGTGCGGGGGCCTCGTCCGAGCGATTTGTGGCGGCGGTACGCCCTGAGGAGGCCGTGATCGCGGTGGGGCATGGCAATCGTTTTGGTCATCCGCGTGGCGAGGTTTTAGACCGCTATCGTGCGGCGGGGAGTCGCGTCTGGCGTACCGATCTGGATGGGGCGATCCGCGTCGATCTACTCCCGGACGGGCGCGTCGTTCGGGGCTGGCGGCAGGAACGGCGGCGTTATTGGCATGCGGGGCCTGTGTAGCGGCGGGCTCAGAATGGGATGATCCAGCCTTGTGGCGTGCATGACGATGGGCGCGCGGGCATGGGTAATCCGCCCAAGCCCTCTTGCGACGCAATGAATGGGGTTTTGTGCGGTAAAGGTGCGGCAAAGGTTTATCTAATCCTAGGCTCAGGGTATAGTTTGGCTTTTTCCTCCGGCTTTCGCTGGCGGTGACATCTTAGATTTTGGGTTAGAGGCACTATGTCAGATCATCTCATGCAGACTTACGCGCGGCAGTCGATCGCGTTTACCCACGGCGAGGGCGCGTGGTTGGTGGCCGAGGACGGGCAACGGTATCTCGATGCCTTGGCGGGGATTGCGGTTAATGGCTTGGGTCATGCCCATCCGGTCTTGACCCGGGCCTTGTGTGCGCAGGCGGGGCGCTTGATCCACACCTCTAACCTCTATGAGGTGCGCGAGCAATCGGCGGCGGCGGATGCGCTGTGCGCCGTCGCGGGCATGGATCGCGCCTTCTTTTGTAACTCGGGGGCGGAGGCCAACGAGGCGGCGATCAAGTTGGCGCGTCTCTATGGGCATGGCAAGGGGGTCGAGAATCCGGCCATCATCGTGATGGAGAAATCCTTCCACGGGCGTACCTTGGCGACCTTGACTGCGACGGGAAACCGCAAGGTGCAGGCGGGGTTTGAACCTCTGGTGCAAGGCTTTTTGCGCGTGCCGTATGACGATGTTGCTGCGGTAGAGCAGGTGGCCGCGCACAATAAATCGGTGGTGGCGGTGCTGGTGGAACCGCTACAGGGCGAGGGCGGCGTGCATGTGCCGAAGGCGAATTATCTTAAAGAACTGCGCCGTATCTGTGATGCGCACGGCTGGTTGTTGATGTTGGACGAGGTGCAGACGGGGATTGGTCGCACGGGGCACTGGTTTGCCTTCCAACATAGCGATATTCAACCGGATGTGATGACGCTAGCTAAGGGTCTGGGCTCGGGCGTGCCGGTCGGTGCGTGTGTGGCGCGTGGCGTGGCGGCGACGACCTTTACGGCGGGCAAACACGGCTCGACCTTTGGCGGCAATCCGCTTGCCTGTCGTGCCGCGTTGACCACGCTGGAGGTGATGCAGGCGGACGGTCTGCTGGCGCGGGCGACGGTCTTGGGCGAACGGATTCGTAGCGGCATCAAACAGGGTTTGGCGGGGGTTGCCGGCCTGCGTGAGGTGCGCGGCATGGGGCTGATGATCGGTATCGAACTCGATCGCCCGTGCGCTGATCTGGTCGCCCAAGCGCGTGATCAGGAGCAGCTCCTCATCAATGTCACGGCCGACAGTGTGGTGCGTCTGTTGCCGCCCTTGGTGTTGACCGATGCCGAGGCCGATCTCATCGTCGAAAAATTGCTGCGCCTGATTCGGGCGTTTGTGGCCTAAGGGTATTCGTATGGAACTGCGTCACTTTTTGCAATTCAAAGACCTGTCGCGCGACGAGCTGGAGTATCTGTTTGCGCGCACCCGCGTCATCAAAGACCGCTTCAAACGCTACGAACCCTACCACCCGCTCAATGATCGTAGCCTAGCGATGATCTTTGAAAAGAGTTCGACCCGCACCCGGCTGTCGTTTGAGGCCGGGATGCAGCAACTCGGCGGCGCGGCGATCTATCTCAACACGCGCGATACGCAACTGGGACGCGGCGAGCCGGTCGAGGATGCGGCCGAGGTGATCTCGCGCATGGTCGATCTGGTGATGATCCGTACCTTTGAGCAGGACATCATCGAACGCTTTGCCAAACACTCGCGCGTACCGGTGATCAACGGCCTGACCAATGAATATCACCCCTGTCAGATCTTGGCCGACATCTACACCTATATCGAGCAGCGCGGTCCGATTGCCGGCAAGACCGTGGCGTGGATCGGCGACTCGAACAATATGTGTAATACCTGGCTACAGGCGGCTGAGGTCTTGGATTTTAATGTCCATGTCTCGACCCCGCCGGGCTACGAGGTGGAGCCGGAACGCGCCGGTCTATTTGGCACCGATCATTTTGAGTCCTTTGCCGACCCGATGGATGCGTGCCGCGATGCGGACTTGGTGACCACCGATGTGTGGACCTCGATGGGGTTCGAGGCCGAAAACGCGGTGCGTATGGAAGCCTTTGCCGACTGGTGTGTCGATAGCGAGATGATGGCGGTGGCGGCTAAAGATGCGCTGTTTATGCACTGCCTGCCCGCGCATCGCGGCGAAGAGGTCGAGGCGGCGGTCATCGACGGGCCGCAATCGGTGGTTTGGGAAGAGGCGGCTAATCGCTTGCACGCGCAAAAGGCGTTGATGGAATTTTTGTTATTGGGGTTTGTACATGAGTGATGTAAAGAAAGTCGTCCTCGCCTATTCGGGCGGGCTGGACACCTCGGTGATCCTAAAATGGTTGCAAGACACCTATCACTGCGAGATCGTGACCTTTACCGCCGACCTCGGTCAAGGTGAAGAATTAGAACCCGCGCGCGCCAAGGCCTTAAAGTTTGGCATCAAGCCCGAAAACATCTTTATTGATGATCTACGCGAAGAGTTCGTGCGCGATTTTGTCTTCCCGATGTTCCACGCCAATACCGTGTACGAGGGCGAATACCTGCTCGGCACCTCGATCGCCCGCCCCTTGATCGCCAAACGCCTGATCGATATCGTCAACGCCACCGGCGCCGACGCGATCAGCCACGGCGCGACCGGCAAGGGCAACGACCAGGTGCGTTTTGAATTGGGCGCGTACGCGCTAAAACCCGGCATCAAGGTCATCGCCCCGTGGCGCGAGTGGGATCTGTTAAGCCGCGAAAAACTCCTCGCCTATGCCGAACAACACGGCATCCCGGTCGAGATGAAACACAAGGCCGGCGGCTCGCCCTATTCGATGGACGCCAACCTGCTGCATATCTCCTACGAAGGCCGCCACCTCGAAGATCCCAGCGCCGAGGCCGAGGAATCGATGTGGCGCTGGACGGTCTCGCCCGAGAACGCGCCCGACGCGGCGGAATATATCAACCTCGACTATGTGCGCGGCGATGTCGTCGCCATCAACGGCGTCGCCATGAAGGCGCACGAGGTCTTGGCGACGCTCAACGCCGTGGGCGGCAAGCATGGCATCGGCCGTCTCGATCTGGTCGAAAACCGTTTCGTCGGCATGAAATCGCGTGGCTGTTACGAAACCCCGGGCGGCACGATCTTACTCAAAGGTCACCGCGCCATCGAGTCCATCACCCTGGACCGCGAGGTCGCGCACCTCAAAGACGACCTGATGCCGCGCTACGCCAGCCTGATCTACAACGGTTTTTGGTGGGCACCGGAGCGCATCGCCCTGCAAACCCTCATCGACCACACGCAGCAGACCGTCAACGGTCAGGTGCGGCTGAAGCTGTACAAGGGCAATGTCATCGTTGTCGCGCGTGATTCGCAGACCGATTCGTTGTTCGACTCGACCATCGCCACCTTTGAAGACGATGCCGGCGCGTATGACCAAAAAGACGCGGCGGGTTTTATCAAACTTAACGCCTTGCGCCTGCGCATCGCGGCTAATCTGCGGGCTAAAAAAGGTTAACATGGCTATGCAAGGAGCGCGGGCATCTTGCCCGCTGGCGGGCTGGAAGCCCGCGCTCCACCAACCCCCTCGGCAAGAACATCATAATCCGTAACCGTTTTGCAAAAAGGAAAGCGTAATGTCTCAATTTAACGATGTCTCAGTGGTCCAAAAGGCCAATGTCTATTTTGACGGCAAGTGCGTCTCGCACACCGTGGTGCTGGCCGATGGCACACGCAAATCGGTTGGGGTCATCTTGCCCGGCGCGCAACTGACCTTTAACACCGGTACGCCAGAGATCATGGAATGCGTCGCCGGTCGCGCCAGCGTCAAGCTGCCCGGCGCGGCGGCGTTTGCCGAGTTTGGCGCGGGCGAATCGTTCTCCGTCGCCTCGGGTGCTACCTTCCTCATCGAGGCGGTGGACGAGCCGTATCACTATGTTTGTCATTTTGGATGAACCATGCCGTCCTTTGATATCGTCTCCGAAGTAGACACCGCCGAGGTCAAGAACGCCGTCGATCAGGCCAGCAAAGAGATCGGCCAGCGTTATGATTTCAAGGGGTCCGATGCCCGCATCGAGCAGGCCGATAAGGTCTTGACCCTGCATGGCGACACCGATTTTCAGATCGATCAGGTGTTTGAGGTCTTGATCGCCAAGCTCGCCAAACGCCAGGTCGATGTGCGTTGCCTAGAGCGCGGCAAGATCGATAAGGTCTCCGGCAATAAGGTCAAACAAGAGATCAAGGTGCGCTCCGGCATCGAGCAAGAACTGTCGAAAAAGGTCATCCGCGTCATCAAGGATTCTAAGCTCAAGGTGCAAGCCAGCATCCAAGGCGACAGCGTGCGCGTCACCGGTGCCAAACGCGACCTCTTGCAAGACACCATCGCCCTGGTGCGTAAAGAGGTGACCGACTTTCCGTTGCAATACCAAAACTTCAGGGATTAACCCCGGCCAAGCCGCTACACGCGGCATCAAAACCACAAAAAGCCGCCGAGCGTAAACTCGGCGGCTTTTTGCTTGGAGCGCTTAGATTGGCGCTTAGCGCGGAAATGCTATTACTGCTCGGCTATTACTGCTCGGTTGATGGGTAGGCCTTCTGTGCCAGGCCCAAGGCCGTTTGATTGGCAATGACCTTGGCATTTTTGATGACGACGGCGCTGTCGCCTGCGTCAGCCGCTTGTTGTGCGGCCTTCATGGCGGCTTCAGCCGAGGTCCATAGGGCGCGTTCGGTCTTGGCTTTTTTGATGTCGGCGATGGCCTGCGCTAAGGCGGTTTTGGCCTCGTCGTTTAAGGCTGGTTTGGCTGGCGCGACGGGTGCAGCAGGTGCCGCGGCGGTGGTGGTTTTCATGCCGCTACAGGCAGTGAGCGAAACGAGGCCAAGCAGGGCAATTGCGGTAATCTTCATAGACATCTGTGCATTCCTCTTTGATGGGGTGGTGGATAGGTATATTGCGCGATGGGCGAAACTTAAGGTGGACCCGTCATGGAGTCAATCGTTTTCGCATTATTTTTAGTTGTTTTTGTATGGTTTGGTAGATAAAAACCATCGCCGTACGGTTGTGTGTACCCATGCGAGGTGTTTTGGGTGGCGTAATTGCGCGGGTGGCCGGTGGTCAGAGAGGGTGTAAGATCTACGCGAGAGCGTATTAAATAAGGTTGTAAATCGGTATAATGCTCGCTTTGCGCGAGGCCCTTATCATGCGAGTCATACAAAAAGCCCTGACCTTTGACGATGTCCTGCTCGTCCCCGCCCATTCGGATATCCTGCCTCGCGATGTCAGCCTGACCAGCCAGCTTACCCGCAATATCCGCATCCACATGCCGGTCTTGTCGGCCGCGATGGATACCGTGACCGAGGCACGCATGGCGATTGCCTTGGCGCAAGAGGGCGGTATTGGTATCGTGCATAAAAATTTCACCCCGCACCAACAGGCCGCCGAGGTGGCACGCGTTAAGCGTTACGAGGCCGGTGTGGTCAAGGATCCGATCACCATCACGCCGCAGATGACGGTGCGCGATGTGTTGAATCTAACCCAACAACACAAGATCTCTGGCCTGCCGGTGATCGACGAGCTGGGTCGCGTGGTCGGCATCGTCACCAACCGCGACCTGCGCTTTGAAGCCAATCTCGATCAGCCGGTGGCCAATATCATGACCCCGCGTGAGCGCCTGATTACCGTGCGCGAAGGTGCGCCGCGCGACGAGGTGATCGCCCTGTTGCGTCAACATCGTCTGGAGCGTGTCTTGGTCGTCAATGCGGCCTTTGAACTGAACGGTCTGATCACTGTGAAGGACATCCTGAAATCGTCCGAGTATCCCAACGCCAGCAAGGATGCCTATGGTCGTCTGCGCGTCGGCGCGGCGGTCGGTGTGGGCGGCGATACCGAAGCGCGCGTCACGGCCTTGGCCGAGGCGGGCGTCGATGTGATTGTCGTTGATACCGCGCACGGCCACTCGCAGGGCGTGTTGTCGCGCGTGCAATGGGTCAAGAAAAACTTCCCCAAGATTGAGGTCATCGGCGGCAATATTGCTACGGCGGATGCCGCACGCGCCTTGGTCGATCACGGTGCGGATGCGGTCAAGGTTGGCATCGGTCCCGGTTCGATCTGCACCACGCGCATCGTTGCCGGTGTGGGCGTGCCGCAGATCTCAGCCGTCGCCAATGTCGCCGAGGCACTCAAAGGTACGGGCGTGCCGTTGATCGCGGACGGCGGGATTCGTTATTCGGGTGATATCGCCAAGGCCATCGCTGCGGGCGCGAACACCGTCATGCTGGGCGGCCTCTTGGCCGGCACCGAAGAGGCACCGGGCGAGATCGAGTTATTCCAAGGCCGCTCGTTCAAATCGTATCGCGGCATGGGGTCTCTGGCCGCAATGGCCAAGGGTTCTAAGGATCGCTATTTCCAAGACAATGAGGCCAATGTCGAGAAACTGGTGCCGGAAGGCATCGAAGGCCGCGTGCCATATAAAGGCAGTTCGCTCGCCGTGTTGCATCAGTTGATGGGCGGCCTGCGCTCGTCGATGGGTTATCTGGGCACCGCCAGCATCGCCGAGATGCACGAGAAGGCGTGCTTCGTCGAGATCAGCTCGGCGGGGATGCGCGAGTCGCATGTCCACGATGTGCAGATCACCAAGGAAGCGCCGAATTACCATGTTTAAGCGTTAAAAAAGGAGGGGAAACCCTCCTTTTTTACAGCCCTGTTTTTGTAAGGTTTTCCATGCACCAAAAAATCCTCATCCTCGATTTCGGTTCTCAGTACACGCAGTTGATTGCCCGCCGCGTGCGCGAGGCAAATGTCTATTGCGAACTGCATGGCTGCGATGTCAGCGATGCGTTTGTGCGCGAATTCAACCCCAGCGGCATCGTCTTGTCGGGTGGCCCGGCCTCGGTGACTGAGGACGAGACGCCGCGCGCGCCGCAGGCGGTGTTTGACCTCGGCGTGCCGGTGTTGGGCATCTGCTACGGGATGCAGACCATGGCCGCGCAACTGGGTGGCCGGGTGGAGACCGCCAGCAAACACGAATATGGCTATGCCGAGGTGCGCGCGCACGGTCATTCGCGTCTCTTGGCGGACATCCAAGACCGCGCCGATGATGACGGCAAGGGCTGGCTCGATGTCTGGATGAGCCACGGTGATAAGGTGGTTGAGATGCCGCCGGGCTTTCAGGTGATGTGCGCGAACGCGGCCACGCCGATCGCCGGTATGTTCGACGCGACGCGCCATTTTTACGCCGTGCAGTTCCACCCCGAGGTGACGCACACCCTGCAAGGCCGCGCCATCGTGTCGCGTTTTGTGCATGACATCTGCGGCTGTGGCCAAGACTGGAACATGCCCGATTATGTCGAGGAGGCCATCGCTAAGGTCAAGGCACAGGTCGGCACGGACGAGGTCATCTTAGGGCTGTCGGGCGGGGTCGATTCCTCCGTTGTCGCGGCCTTGTTACACCGCGCGATTGGCGCGCAACTGACCTGCGTGTTTGTCGATACGGGTCTCTTGCGCCTTAACGAGGGGCAGATGGTGATGGACATGTTTGCGCGCAATCTGGGCGTGAAGGTCATCCATGTCGATGCCGCCGCGCAGTTCATGGGCAAACTCGTCGGCGTGACCGATCCGGAGAAAAAACGCAAGATCATCGGCGGCGAGTTTGTCGCCGTGTTTCAAGCCGAATCCGCCAAGTTGCAAAGCGCAAAATGGTTGGCGCAGGGTACGATCTACCCCGATGTCATCGAGTCGGCGGGGGCAAAGACCAAGAAGGCGCACGCCATCAAGAGCCACCACAATGTCGGCGGCCTGCCGGACGACATGCACCTCAAGTTGCTCGAACCGCTACGCGAGCTGTTCAAGGACGAGGTGCGTGAACTCGGCATCGCCTTGGGTCTGCCGCACGAGATGGTCTATCGTCATCCCTTCCCGGGCCCGGGTCTGGGCGTGCGTATCTTGGGCGAGGTCAAGCGCGAATACGCCGACTTGTTGCGCCAAGCAGACCACATCTTCATCGAAGAATTGCGCGCCACCTGTGACGCAGATGGGAAAAGTTGGTATGACAAGACCTCGCAAGCCTTTGCCGTCTTCCTGCCGGTTAAATCGGTTGGCGTGATGGGCGATGGCCGCACCTATGACTATGTCGTCGCCCTGCGCGCCGTCGTCACCAGCGACTTCATGACGGCGCAGTGGGCCGAACTGCCGTACTCGCTACTCGGCAAGGTCAGCAACCGCATCGTCAACGAGATCCGTGGCATCAACCGCGTCACCTACGATGTAACGGGAAAACCGCCGGGCACAATCGAGTGGGAGTGATGTCCTAGACACAAAAAAACCGGAGAGATCCGGCTTTTTTGTGGGGCGCGTTGCAGCCTTACGCTGAATCAACCCTAAGCCGAATCAACCCCCAGGCCGGCGGTGCTGCTGAAGCCGGAGTCGACATAGGTGATCTCGCCGGTGATGCCAGAGGCGAGGTCGGAGAGCATGAAGGCGGCGACATTGCCGACCTCTAGCACGGTGACATTGCGCCGTAGCGGGGAGTTGTTTTCGCCCCAAGCCAAGAGTTTGTTGAAGTCGGCGATGCCGGAGGCGGCGAGGGTCTTGATCGGGCCAGCGGAGATGGCGTTGGCGCGGATGCCCTTGGGGCCGAGGCTGGCGGCCAGATAATAGACCGAGGATTCGAGACTGGCCTTGGCCAGACCCATGACATTGTAGTGTGGCACGGAGCGCACCGCGCCGAGGTAGGTCATCGCCAAGACGGCGGCGTTGCGGCCTTGCATCATGGGCAGACCGGCCTTGGTCAAGGCGGTGAAGGAGTAGCTGGAGATGTCGTGGGCGACGCGGAAGTTTTCGCGATCAACGCCGTCGAGGTAGTCACCGGCCAAGGCGCTCTTGGGGACAAAGGCGATGGAGTGCACGATGCCGTCGAGACCGTCCCAGTGCTTACCGAGGTCGGCGAAGAGGGCGTTGATCTCGTCGTCGGAGCTGACATCGCAGTTGAACACTAGCGTGGAGTCGAATTCTTTGGCGAAGTCGGCGACGCGATCACGGGCCCGTTCGCCTTGATAACTAAAGGCGAGCGTTGCGCCTTCGCGATGGCAGGCTTGGGCCACGCCGTAGGCGATGGAACGACTGCTGATGAGGCCGGTGATGAGGATCTTTTTGCCGGAGAGGAAACCCATGGTGTAACTCCTGGAATGCTGAACGCGGGCGAATTATAACCATGTAGGCGTGATTCGTTCACATCTCTTACACTTCGCCCTATGAGATTTTTATTTATTGTGCTCGCGCTGTTATTGACGGGCTGTCTGGTGGGCTGTCAGGAGCCGATCAACTCGCCCCACCTGGCTGGGTTGGCGGCCGATAAGGTGTTGTTTTCGGCTTTCTCTGAACGGCCCAAGCACCTGGACCCGGCGCGCGCCTATAGCGAGAACGAGATGGCCTATCTCGGGCAGATCTATGAACCGCCGCTGCAATATAACTATCTAAAACGCCCGTTTACCTTGGAGCCGCTGACCCTTTCGGCGATGCCGGAGGTGGCGTTTTATGATGCCCAAGGGCGCGTCTTGCCGGCGGATGCGCCTGCCGTGCGCGTGACGACGAGCGTCTATACCGTGCGCCTGAAGGCGGGGATTCGTTATCAGCCACATCCGGCGTTGGCCCCCGATCGTGTCCTGACAGCGGACGATTATATCTATCAGATCAAACGCCTAGCTGACCCGCGCGTGTCGTCGCCGATTGCGAGTTTGATGGGCGAATACATTATCGGCCTCAATGATCTGGGCGTGGCGATTGAGCAGAAGTTGAAGCGCGGTGTGGCGGTGGACTTGGTGCAGGAACCGTTAAGCGGGGTGGAACGGGTGGACGCGCTGACTTGGCGCATCCGTATCAAGGGTAAATATCCGCAATTTTTGTACTGGTTGGCGATGCCGTTCTTCGCCCCGATGCCGGAGGAGGCGGATCGTTATTACGGCACGGCGTTGATGCGGGCGGCCAATCTGACGCTGGACAGTCAGCCGGTGGGGACGGGCGCGTTTTATATGGCGGAGAACGACCCTAATCGCGTGATGATCTTGCGTCGTAATCCTAATTATCACGCCGATTATTACCCTACGACGGGCGAGCCGAACGATGCGGCGGCGGGGTTGTTGCGCGATGCGGGGCGGCGCCTGCCCTTGCTCGACGCGGCGGTCTATAGCCTAGAGAAAGAGGATATTCCGTATTGGAATAAGTTTCTGCAAGGCTATTACGATACCTCGGGGATCGCCTCGGACACCTTTGATCAGGCCATCCGCATCGGCCCCGATGGTCGCCCGGACCTGAGTCCGGAGATGCGTGCGCGCGACATCCAACTGGCGACCACGAATCGCACCTCGATCTGGTATCTGGGTTTTAATTGGTTAGATCCGGTGCTGGGCGGCGTTCATGATCCAGAACGGGCGCGCAAGTTGCGTCAGGCGGTGTCGATTGCCTTGGATTGGGACGAGTTCATCTCTATCTTCCTGAATGGTCGTGGCCTGCCGGGGCATGGGCCGATCCCGCCGGGGATCTTTGGCTTTAAGGAGGGCGCGATTAACGCGGTGGTCTATCAGCCCGATGGACGGCGGCGCGCCTTGGCCGAGGCAAGGCGCTTGCTCGCCGAGGCCGGTTATCCCCATGGCCGCGATGCACGCACTGGTGCGCCCTTGACGCTGTATTTTGACACCATGGCCTCGGGGCCGGAGTCTAAGGCGCGCCTAGATTGGTATCGCAAACAGTTTGCCCGTCTCGATATCCAGTTGGTGGTGCGTTCCACCGACTACAACCGTTTTCAGGACAAGATGCGCAAGGGCAACGCGCAGATCTTTGAGTGGGGCTGGAATGCCGATTATCCCGATCCGGAGAATTTTCTCTTTTTGCTCTATGGCCCGAACCGCAAGCAGGGTAAGAACGGCGAGAATGCGGCCAATTACAGCAACCCCGAATTTGATCGCCTATTTACCGAGATGAAGAGCATGGACAACGGCCCGGCGCGGCAGGCGGTGATCGACCGTATGGTGCAGATCGTGCGCGTGGACGCGCCGTGGGTCTTCGCCTATACGCCGAAGGCGTTTGGCCTGCGTCACGGCTGGCTGGCCAACGCCAAACCGAACCCGATGGCGCATAACACCTTGAAGTATCTGCGCGTGGACCCCGTGGTGCGACAGGCCTATCAACGGCATTGGAACCGGCCGCTGCTGTGGCCGGTCGGCGTGGGTGTCCTGCTGTTGATCGCCATGGTCTATCCCGCGTGGCGGCTATGGCGGCGGCGCTTGCGGATGACGGCAGTGGAGGGTCGTTGAGATGATTGCGTATCTTATTCGTCGCCTGCTGTATGCCGTGCCTATCTTGTTGGGGGTTAACCTCATCACCTTTGCCTTGTTTTTTATGGTTAATACGCCGGACGATATGGCGCGTATCCAGTTGGGGGCGAAGCATGTGACGGCGGAGGCGATTGCGCGCTGGAAGGTGCAGCATGGCTATGATAAGCCGCTGTTTTATAACGCGCAGGCCGAGGGTGGCGAGCGGCTGACGCAGACCTTGTTCACGCAAAAATCCTTGTCGCTGTTTGCCTTGGAGTTTGGTCAGGCGGACGATGGCCGAAGCATCGCGCGCGAGATTCAGACGCGCATGTGGCCGAGTTTGGCAGTGGCCATGCCGACCTTTTTTATTGGCCTCGCGGTCTATCTGGCGACTGCGCTCATGCTGGTCTTTTTCCGTCGCTCGCGACTGGAGTTGGCGGGGGTGGTGATGCTGGTGGTGTTGATGTCGATCTCGGGCTTGTTTTATGTGATCGGCGGTCAGTTTGTGCTCGGTAAACTGTGGCATTGGGCGCCGATCTCGGGCTACGCGCCGGGGCTGGAGGCGTGGAAGTTCCTAGTCTTGCCGGTGCTGGTCGGTGTGGTATCGGGTATCGGCGAGTCGGGACGGTTTTATCGCGCCTTGTTTTTGGAGGAGATACACCAAGACTATGTCCGCACCGCACGCGCTAAGGGTCTGTCGGAGGCGCGGGTGTTGTTTAACCACATCTTACCGAATGCGGCGATTCCGATCTTGACCGGCGTGGTGGTGGTCTTGCCCCGTCTGTTTTTGGGGAGTCTGGTGATCGAGTCCTTCTTTGGCGTCCCGGGGCTGGGCAGTTACACCATTGACGCGATCCAGGCGCAGGACTTTGGCATCGTGCGCGCGATGGTCTTCTTAGGTTCGTTGCTCTACATCGTTGGCTTGGTGCTGACCGATTTATCCTACACGCTGGTCGATCCTCGGGTGAGGTTGCAATGAGCGTCCAGCCGGTCTTGTTAGCCTCCGATGTCTTGTTGGCCATCTTGTTGATGGCCCTCGTGGCCTATCTGGTCCATGTCCGTCAACAGCCGCCCTTGCAAGCGACTTGGCGACGGGTGACGCGCACTGCGCTAGGGCGCGTGGCGGGGACGGTGTTGGCGTTGTATCTGACCGTGGGGGTGTTGGATTCCCTGCATTATCGCCCCGCGTTGCCCGCGCAAGGGGGGCAGGCGGTGCAGTACAGTAACGAGGTCTTGTCGGTGCTGGATGCCGTGTTGACCCCCTTGCGCACCGGGGTGGAGAAGACCTATTCGGCGCCCATGGCGACGCATCTGTATGCCAAGGAGACCGTGACCTTGGCGAGCGGGGAGGTGGTGCGCGTCGCGCCGCCGCTGAAACATTGGCATCTGTTGGGGACGGATAAGGTGGGGCAGGATGTGCTCTATCTGTCCTTGAAAAGCATCCGCACGGGGCTGTTGATTGGGACGCTGACGACGCTCATCATGCTGCCGTTTGCGGTCACTTTGGGACTGGCGGCAGGCTACTTTGGCGGGCGCGTCGATGATGCGATCCAATATCTCTACACCACTTTGAATTCCATCCCCGGGGTCTTGCTGATCGCCGCCGCTGTGTTGGTGGTGCAGGTGCAGATCGAGATGCATCCGGACTGGTTTGACAGCGCGGCGGCGCGCGCCGATGTGCGCCTCTTGGCGCTCTGCGCGATCTTGGGGATGACCAGTTGGACGGGGCTGGCGCGGCTGTTGCGCGCTGAGGCCTTAAAACTACGCGAGTTGGAGTTTGTGCACGCGGCGCGGGCCTTTGGCGTCGGTCATGCGGGCATCGTGCGGCGCCATATCTTGCCCAATGTGGGGCATCTCATCGTGATTAGTGTGGTGTTGGACTTTTCGGGTCTGGTGCTGGCCGAGGCGGTGTTGTCGTATGTCGGGGCGGGGGTCGACCCGGCCACCGCGTCGTGGGGAAATATGATTAACGGGGCGCGGCTGGAATTGGCGCGGGAGCCTATCGTCTGGTGGCAACTGGCCGCGGCCTTTGGTTTTATGTTCGTCTTGGTCTTGGCGGCCAATCTGTTCGCCGATGCGGTGAAGGATGCCTTTGACCCGAGGACGGCACGATGAGCCTGAGCCTAGACACCTTGCAGATACGCACGGCTGACGGTCAGGCCTTGGTTGATGGGGTCTCGTTGCGGGCGGAACAGGGGCGTTGCCTCGTCATCTTGGGGGAATCGGGGAGCGGTAAGTCGCTCACCGCGCTGGCCTTGATGCGTATCTTGCCCGAGGGTTTGCAGATTGCGGCGGGGCAGGCACATCTGGATGGCACCGACCTCTTTACCCTGCCCGAACAGGCGATGCAACAGGTGCGCGGCGCGCGCGTGGCGATGATCTTTCAAGAGCCGATGACCAGTCTTAACCCGGTGATGACCGTGGCCGCGCAGATCAGCGAGGGGCTGCTCGGCGATGCAACGGTGGAGGGTCTATTGACCGCCGTGGGGCTGGATGTCGAGTTGGCGGGGCGTTATCCGTTTCAGCTTTCGGGCGGGCAACGGCAACGCGCCTTGATCGCGGTGATGTTGGCCGGACAGCCGGACTGGCTGATCGCCGATGAGCCGACCACGGCCTTGGATGTCACCACGCAGGCGCAGATCCTCGCTTTGATCAAACGCCTGCAAACGGCACGCGGGATGGGGCTGATCCTGATTACCCACGACATTGCGATTGCCCGCGCGATGACGGCGGGGGATGACAACAGGAAAGGCGATCAGGTGGCGGTGATGTACGCCGGGCAGATCGTTGAACAGGGCCCGGCGGCGCAGGTCTTGTCGCAACCCGGGCATCCGTATACGCAGGCCTTGCTACGGGTCTTGCCCTCGCTGGCGGTACGCGGGCAACGCTTGGCGGCCATCCCGGGACAGGCGGCCAGCGCGGCCGATGCGCCGGTGGGATGTCGCTTTGCGCCGCGTTGCGCCTTGGTCGCTACGGCGTGTCGTGTCGCGCCGCCCGCGTGGCAAGGGCGGGGCGGGCAACAGGTGCGCTGTATCGCGGCGTGGTCGGATGCGCACCCCACCCACCCCATCCCCC
>Ga0208566_1000040_pt1 | contig 96215 bp, 86 predicted proteins | sample PL_2010_150m_FD_184159 | JGI IMG/M metagenome (GOLD analysis project Ga0208566, IMG submission 184159) | Freshwater microbial communities from Powell Lake, British Columbia, Canada to study Microbial Dark Matter (Phase II) - PL_2010_150m... | ecosystem: Environmental > Aquatic > Freshwater >...
CCGACGTCGCCGCTGTGCAGCCAGCCGCCGCGCAATGTCTCCGCGCTCGCCGCAGGGTTCCCCCAATAGCCGGCCATCACCGGATCGCCGCGCACCAGGATTTCGCCGATCTCGCCCGTCGGCAGCGGCCGGTCGGCGGCGTCGCCGACCCTGACCTCGACCCCGGTAAAGGCCTGGCCGACCGAGGCCAGGCGTTCCTCGTAGCGCGGATGATCGGTCGCGGCATGAATCGCCTTGCCCATGGCGGTGATGGTCATGGGCGATTCGCCCTGGCCGTAGATCTGCGCCAGCTTGTAGCCGAAGCGTGCCATCGCCGCCTTGCAGTCGGCGACGTACATCGGGCCGCCGCCATAGACGATGGTTTTCAGATTCGCCGTGTCGGCGTTGATGGGATGATCGACCAGGCGCTTGACCATGGTGGGCGCGGCGAACAGGGTGACGCCGCGATGTACCTTGAGCAGCGCATAGATCTCGGGCGGGTCGAACCCGCCCGACTCGGGCACTACGTTCAGGCCCGCGTGCGCCACGTGCGGCAGCATGTAGAAACCGGAACCATGCGACATCGGCGCGGCGTGGATGATGGCATCCCCCGGCGCTATGCTGTCCACATCGGAAAAATAGTTGAGGACGGCCGCCATCGCATTGCGCTGTGTCAGCGTCACGCCTTTGGGCCGGCCGGTGGTACCGCTGGTATAGAACAGCCATGCCGGGTCCTGCGCCGCGCGCGCAACAATGGCCGTGGGCGCGGCAGCGGCGAGCGCGGCGTAGCGCGGGCCGTCCGCGTCTATCACTTCATCCAGGCAGTCCACGCTCGCCGCCAGCGGCGCCAGCGCGTCATAAAGCCCGGCGCTGGCGAAGCACAGGCGCGCGCCGCTGTCGCGCAGGATGAATTCGAGCTCGCGTGGATGCAGCTTGGCGTTGACCGGCACCGCGCACAGGCCCGCGTGCCAGCAGGCGAACAACAGCTCCGCATACTGCGGGCAGTTCTGCATCACCAGGGCGACGCGGTCGTTCGGCGACAGATGCCGTGCGAGGCCGGCTGCAAGGCGCGCTACACGCGCGGCAAGTTCGGCGTAAGTGCAGATCACGCGCTCGCCGCGTGCGAGCGCAGGAAGCGATGGATAGGCATGCGCGCTGCGCAGGAGAAGCCGGGCGATGTTCGCGCTCATGGCGAGCTACTCTAGCAAATTTCTTCGGCCCCCAGCGGCAGGCGCGGCCACTGCTCGCGCAGGCGGCCCATAAATGAAAAAGGGCAGGAATAACCCTGCCCTTGGACTGCGGAGAAGAAAGGCTTACTTCTCTTCTTTCTTCATTTCTTTTTTGGCTTTCTTTGCTTTTTTCTCGGCCTTCATTTCCTTCTTCTCTTCTTTCTTCATTTCGTCTTTCTTCTCTTCTTTCTTCATCTCGCTCTTTTCTTCTTTCTTCATTTCGCCGGCGGCGGCAGCGTGCTTTGCAGCGAACGCGGCACCGGTAGAAACGGCGAACACGGCTGCTACCAGGATTGACAGAAGTTTGCTCATTTGTGACTCCTCGTTGATGGATATTGAAATACCGGCGCGCTCCCTACCGCCTCTACGCATCGCCCCATCTTGAGGGGTCGACGTCGACAACGCGGTGCAAGCATAGCGGTTGTTGCCGCGATACCGGAACTAGCAGTAACGGCCAAGCCGCCAAGACGTTGACAGGTAATGGCGGGCCCAGTCCGGGCCGGATCATATAGAAAAAACATCAAACAATCAATGCTATACTTCGAGCCCCCGCCGCAGAGCCTGCCCGGGCCGGCAACTTATACCTCAATCCGATCGGCCATGTACCGCCTGCCCACCCTGATTTTCCTGATATTTTTCGGTTTGAACGGCACCGCCTGGCCTGCCCCTTTTACGCCGGCGTCGGACGACGAAGTCCTCGAACGACTGCCGTTCAAAGCCTCGGCCACCGAAGGCCAGGAACTGCGCCAGCTACGCCGCGCGCTGACGGAGCAGCCGCAGAACCTGGAACGCGCCCTGGCTCTGGCAAGGCGCTATTTCGACCTTGCAGGCGCCGAAGGCGATCCGCGCTATGTCGGCTATGCCGAGGCCGCGATCCGGCCCTGGACGAGCGCCGCCGACCCGCCGGTCGGCGCTCTGGTTATGCACGCTTTGGTGCGCCAGTACCGGCACGAATTCGACGCTGCGCTCGCCGACCTCGCGCGCGCGGCGGAGCGCGATCCGGGCAACGTCGAGATCTGGTCGTGGCGTTCGGCCATCCTGATGGTGCAGGCTGACTACACCGGTGCGCGCGCCGCCTGCGCCAGGGTGGCACCGCTCGCAAGTGCGCTGCTTACCGCCGCTTGCACCGCTATCATCGATGCGCGCACCGGCAAGGCGGCGAATGCCTACGCCGATTTATCCGCGGCGCTGACGCGCCGCCCCGATGCAGATGCGGCGTTGAAACTATGGATCCAGACACGCCTAGCCGAAGCCGCGGTGCAGCTGGGCCGTGACCAGATCGCGGAGCGCCATTTCAAGGCCGGTCTCGCACTCGGCGTCACCGACGGTTACATCCTCGCCGCCTACGCCGATTTTCTGCTCGATCAGGGCCGCCCGCTCGAAGCGGTCAGCTTGCTCAAGAACTGGGAGCGCTCCGATGTTTTGTTGCTGCGCCTGGCGCTGGCCGAGGACGCGGCAAAGCTTGCATCCGCGCCGGCGCATTTCGCCATGCTGAAGGATCGCTTCGAAGCCTCTGCGCTTCGCGGCGACAAGCTGCACCAGCAGGACGAGGCACGCCTCCACCTGCACCAGGGCGACGCGCGCGGGGCGGTGCGCTTGGCGGCGGAGAATTACCACCTCCAGCGCGAGCCGAGCGACGCGCTCATCCTGCTCGAGGCGGCGCTCGCAGCGAAGGATGTTGCAGCTGCGCAGCCGGCGCTCGATTGGCTGCGCTCGAGCGGCTACGAAGATCCCGCTTACGCCAAGCTGGCGCAACGCCTGCAGGAACTACGCAAATGATCCGCGTCCTGGCGCTGTTGATGCTGCTGGCGAGCTTCGCCGCCGAGGCGCACAAGCCGAGCGACAGCTACCTGCGCCTCAGGATCGACGGCGCCGAGGTCGCCGGCCAATGGGATATCGCACTGCGCGACCTGGAGCAGGCGATCGGCCTGGATGCGAACGGCGACGGCGACATCACCTGGGGCGAGGTGCGCGCGCGCCAGGCCGACATCGCCGCCTATGCGCTGGCGCGCCTGAAGATAGAAGGCGACGGCAAGAGCTGCGCGCTGCGCGTCACCGGCCACCAGGTCGACCACCACAGCGACGGCGCCTACGAGGTACTCGGCTTCGCCGCCGACTGCGCCGCCGCACCGGCCGCAATCGAAATCGGCTACAGCCTGTTTTTCGATTTCGACGCGCAGCACAAGGGATTGCTCAACCTCCAGTACCAAGGCCGGATCCAGAGCCTGGTGTTCACGCCGGAGCAGCCGAAACAGCGTTTCGTGCTGGGCGAGATGTCGGCGCTCAGGCAGTTCGTGAGCTATGCCCGCGAAGGCGTGTGGCATATCTGGATCGGCTACGATCACATCCTGTTCCTGCTGTCCCTGCTGCTGCCGGCGGTGCTGCTGCGGGAGCACCGGCACTGGCTGCCGGTGACGCGTTTCGGCGATGCGTTCTGGGATGTGTTCAAAATAGTCACCTCCTTTACCGTGGCGCATTCGATCACGCTGTCGCTGGCGGCGCTGGGTGTGATCACGCTGCCGACGCGGCTGGTGGAATCGGCCATCGCGGCATCGGTGGTACTGGCCGCGCTGAACAACCTCATTCCGGTGGTCGGCGGCAGGCGCTGGGTGGTGGCGTTCGCGTTCGGATTGATCCACGGCTTCGGCTTTGCCGGCGTGCTGGCCGAACTGGGCCTGCCGCGCAACGCCCTGGTGCTGGCGCTGGTCGGCTTCAACGTCGGCGTGGAAGCGGGTCAGCTCGCCATCGTCTCGGCGTTCCTGCCGCTTGCCTACTTCCTGCGGCGCAGCTGGTTTTACCGGCGCGTGGTGCTGCTGGGCGGATCCACGGCGATCGTCCTCGTCGCCATGGTCTGGCTGCTGGAACGCGCGTTCAACCTGAAACTGATTTCGGCGTGAACTCTGGCCGCGAAACACCCAACACCCGACGTACCCGCACATGATGCCATTTCGAAGACAATCGCTACTCTGCCTGTTGTCGCTCGGCCTGGCCGCCGGCGCGCCGGCTCTGGCCGACGGCGTACACGCCGAGCGCGAGGATGCGATCCCGGTGGTCGAGGTCACTGGGCACTACGGCAACGGCGTCGGCACCTCCGACACGGCGAGCGAGGGCTACATCACGCCGAAGCTGATCGAGGCCAGACCGCTGCTGCGACCGGGCGAGGTGCTGGAATTCGTCCCCGGCGTGATCGTCACCCAGCATAGCGGCGACGGCAAGGCGAACCAGTTTTTCCTGCGCGGTTTCAACCTCGACCACGGCACCGACTTCTACACCACCGTGGCGGGCATGCCGGTCAACCTCGCCACCCACGCGCACGGCCAGGGCTATTCGGATCTCAATTTCATGATTCCGGAACTCGTCGACCGCATCGATTACCGCAAAGGTCCGTACTTCGCCGAGGAAGGCGATTTCTCCTCCGCCGGCGCCGCGCATTTCCATTACTACGGCCGCATGCCGCAGAACCTTGCGAGCGTCACGCTGGGCGGTTTCGGCTACCGCCGCGCGCTCCTCGCAGGCTCGCCGGCGTCCGCCGACGGTAATTTTCTCTATGCGCTGGAACTGGTCGGCAACGACGGCCCGTGGGTCAATCCGAACGCGTTTCGCAAATTGAATGCGGTACTGCGCTACAGTCATGGCGGCGCGGACGATGGCTACAGCATCACTGCCATGCATTACCGCGGCAGATGGAATGCCACCGACCAGATTCCGCAGCGCGCGCTCGAGCGCGGTCTGATCTCCCGCTACGGCGCGATCGATCCGACCGACGGCGGCGAATCAGAACGCACTAGCCTGTCCTACGACCTTCGGCGGCAGTTAACGGACGGCCAGTTTCAGCTGAGCACCTATGTAATCAGGTCCCGGCTGCAGCTATTTTCGAACTTCACCTTCTTTCTGGACAACCCGGTAAGCGGCGACCAGTTCGAGCAGGGCGACAGCCGCACGGTGATGGGCCTTGCGCCCAACTGGCTCTGGAACGGGAAGCTGGGGGACAGGCAAAGCATTACCAAGTTCGGGCTGCAGCTGCGCCGCGACACTATCGATCGGGTCGGACTGTACGACGCGTCGGCGCAGCAGCGCCTGGCGACCACGCGCGAGGACCGCGTGCACGTCACCGCCAGCGGCGCCTACCTCGAGAATTCGCTGCAGTGGGCGCAGAAGTTTCGCACCGTGGCGGGCGTGCGCGCAGACCGCATCGATTTCGACGTGGCAAGCAATCTCGGTGCGAATTCGGGCAGCAAGGCCGCCGGTATCGTCTCGCCCAAGTTGAACCTGATTTTCGGGCCGTGGAACAAGACCGAGTATTTCCTCAGCCTGGGCAACGGCTTTCACAGCAACGACGCGCGCGGCGCCGCGATCACGCTCGATCCGAAAACCCTCGCCCCGGCGGCGCGCTCGCCGGCGCTGGTGCGCTCCAAAGGGGCCGAGCTTGGCGTGCGCAGCGAATGGCTGCCCGATCTGCAAAGTTCGCTCGCGCTGTGGCGGCTGTCACTGGCGTCGGAGCTGGTGTTCGCCGGCGACGCCGGCAGCACCCAGGCCAGCCGTCCGAGCCAGCGCCAGGGCATCGAATGGTCGAACCGCTACCGTCTGCGTCCGTGGCTGCTGATCGACGCGGATCTGTCGCTCTCCAGGGCGCGATTCACAGACGATGATCCAGCCGGCAGCCGCATTCCCGGATCGATCGACCGCGTCGCTGCATTGGGGGTGACGCTGAACGAGCGCGGCCACTGGTCGGGCGCAGTGCAGATGCGCTACTTCGGCCCGCGTCCGCTGATCGAAGACGGCAGCGTGCTGTCGCGCAGCACCCTTCTCACCAACCTGCGCGTCGGCTACAAGTTCGACAAGAACCTGCGCCTGGCCCTGGATGCATTCAACCTGTTCAACCGCCGCTCGAGCGACATCGACTATTACTACGCATCGCAGCTGCGCGGCGAGGCGGCCCCGGTGAACGACCTGCATTTGCATCCGGTCGAACCGCGCAGCCTGCGGCTTACGCTCACCACGAATTTCTGACCCGGCATGCGCGGCCGACGATCATGATCGATCTCGCCACCCAACGCTACGCGCTGCTTGCGCTCGCCGCCGCTGCGCTGTTCGGTGCAAGCACGCCGCTGGCGAAGCTGCTGCAGGCGGACATCACGCCCGGCCTGCTCGCCGGACTGCTCTACCTGGGCAGCGGCATCGGCCTCGCGCTGGTGCAGCTTGCCCGGCGCTTCGGCCGCGCGCCTGCCGACGCGCCGTTGCGGGCGGAGGACATTGCGTGGCTCGCCGGCGCGGTGCTGTGTGGCGGTATCGCCGCACCGGTGCTGCTGCTGTGGGGGCTCGCCGGCGCCAGCGCCTCCGGCGTGTCGCTGCTGCTCAATCTGGAGGGATTGTTGACCGCGCTGATTGCGGCGCTGGTGTTCAAGGAAGCAGTCGGGAAGCGCATCTGGCTCGCCGCCTGTCTGATGCTCGCCGCCGCCCTGTTGCTCAGCTACGATGCGCAAACCGGAATCGGCCTGTCGCTGCACGCGCTGGCGGTCGCCGCCGCCTGCGCGCTGTGGGCGTTGGACAACAACCTCACCCGACGCATCGCCGCCGCCGACGCGGTCAACATCGCCATGATCAAGGGCCTCGCCGCGGGCTGCGTCAACACCGCTGCAGCCATGGCGCTGGGCGCACACTTTCCGAACGCGCTGCCGCTGGCGGGCGCGCTGATGCTCGGATGGCTCGCCTATGGCATCAGCCTGACGCTGTACATCGTCGCTTTGCGCCACCTCGGCAGCGCGCGCGCCGCTGCGCATTTTTCAACGGCGCCGTTCATCGGCGCTGCACTGGCGATCGCATTGCTGGGCGAGCCGGTGAGCGCCGGCTTCGTCGCCGCGTTCCTGCTGATGGTCGCGGCAACCTGGCTCGCGTTGAGCGAACAGCACGGGCACGCGCATGTGCATGAACCGCTGGCGCATCAGCACCAGCATACCCACGACGCGCATCATCAGCATGAACATCGCGGCGACGAGGGGCCGGAGCCGCATGCGCATGCACACCGGCACGCGTCGCTTGAGCACAGTCATCCGCACCTGCCGGATCTGCATCACCGCCATCCGCATTAGAATCAACACAGTGATGCAAGCAGGCATGTTCGAATCCGCTTCCTGGGCGCTGGCCGCCGCTGCGGGCCTGGGCGCAGCCATGGTGACCACGCGCCAGGGTCTGCGCTATGCCACGCCGCTGGCCGGCGCCGCGATCGGCGTGCCTTCGACGACGCTGGTGTTCTGGTGCCTGGCGCCGTTCATGCTCGACACCAGCGGGTTCGAACCCGCTGCCGCAGGCATTTTTGTCCTGGTCGGTTTGTTTTTTCCGGCGATGGTGACGCTGCTCACCTATAGCGGCAATCAGCGCATGGGGCCGACCGTCACCAGTTCGGTATCCTGCACCACGCCGATGTTCGCCTTGTCAGGCGCCGTCCTGTTCCTGGGCGAGACATTGACCATGGGCAATGCGCTCGGAACCGCGACAATCGTGCTCGGCATGCTGGTGCTGAGCTGGAGCGCCGATGCGCGTCCGCGCAGCTGGCCGCTGTGGGCCATCGCGCTGCCGTTCGCCGCGGCGGCGATCCGCGCGCTGGCGCAGGTTCTGACCAAGGCCGGGCTTGCGCTCTGGGCTAGTCCGTACGCCGCGGGCCTCATCGGTTACACCGTCTCCGCCGTGGTGATCCTCGTTGCAGCGCGCCTGGTCGGGCCACGCCTAACGACCGACCGTCGCGCCGCGCCCTGGTTCGTTGCCACCGGTTTTCTCAACGGCGGCAGCGTGTTTCTGATGTATACCGCGCTCGGCAAAGGACAAGTGGCGCTGGTCTCGCCCATCGTCGCGACCTATCCGCTGTTCACGCTCGGCCTGAGCCTGCTGCTGCTGCGGCAGGAACGCATCACGCCGCGGCTGGCGCTGGGCACGGTGCTGACGGTGATCGGCGTAGCCGCGCTGCTTGCGCTCTAGCCAGTCGTTCGAACTACGCTTTCAGCGCGCCGCCTGCATCAATCCCGGAGCAGTTCGAGCAGCGCCGCGCCATAGTGCTCGAGCTTGCGCGTGCCGACGCCCGAAATCTGGGCGAGCGCCGTCTCGGTAAGCGGACGCGAACGCGCGAGCTCGGCCAGGGTCGCGTCATGAAACACCACATAGGCGGGCACACCGTGTTCCCTGGCGATATCCGCGCGCCACGCGCGCAGGCGCCGCCACAGCCGTTCGGCTTCGGCGTCGAGTCCGGCCGCAGTCGCCGTCGAACGCCTGGAGCCTGACTTGGGCTTGCCCGCCTGCGCCTGACGCAGCTCTACCGTCTGGGCGCCGGTGAGTACCGCGCGGCTCGCCTCGGTGAGTTTGAGCGAGCCGTGGCCTGCGTGGTCCACGGCGAGCAGGCCCTGGGCGACCAACTGGCGAAACACGGTGCGCCAGACCTTCTCGTCCAGTTCCTTGCCGATGGCAAAGGTGGAAAGCGCCGCGTGCCCCCACTGCTGCACGCGCTCGGTCTCCTTGCCCAGCAGCACGTCGATCAGATGCACTGCGCCGAAGCGCTGCCCGGTGCGATAGACACAGGACAGCGCCTTCTTCGCCGCCTCGGTGCCGTCCCAGACCTGCGGCGGCGCCAGGCAGACATCGCAGTTGCCGCAGGCCGGCGAAACTTCGTCGAAGTAGGCCAGCAGGCGCACGCGGCGGCAGCTGCTCGATTCGCACAGCCCGAGCAGGGCGTCGAGCTTGGCCGCGGCAATGCGCTTGAATTTCGCCTCCGCGGTCGAGGCATCGATCATGCGCCGCTGGTTGACCACATCACCCAGGCCGTAGGTCATCCACGCGTCAGCCGCAAGTCCGTCGCGGCCGGCGCGGCCGGTTTCCTGATAATAGCCTTCGATGCTCTTTGGCAGATCGAGGTGCGCGACATAGCGAACGTCCGGCTTGTCGATGCCCATGCCGAACGCGATGGTCGCCACCATGACGATGCCCTCTTCGCGCTGAAACCGCGCCTGGTGGTCGCTGCGCGCGTCCGCGTGCATGCCGGCGTGGTACGCAAGCGCGCGCACGCCCTGCTCCGACAGCCAGGCGGCGGTCTCTTCCACTTTGCGCCGCGACATGCAGTAGACGATGCCCGCCTCGCCCGCGTGTTCGGCACGCACGAACGCCAGCAGCTGCGCGCGCGCGTTTGCCTTCTCGACAATGCGGTAGCGGATGTTCGGCCGGTCGAAGCTGGAGACGAACAGGCGCGCGCCCGTCAGCCCCAGACGCTGCACTATTTCCTCGCGCGTGACGCGATCGGCGGTGGCGGTCAACGCGATGCGCGGCACCGCGGGAAAGCGCTCATGCAACAGCGCGAGCTGCATGTACTCCGGGCGGAAATCGTGGCCCCACTGCGATACGCAGTGCGCCTCGTCGATGGCGAACAATGCAAGCTGGTTCACGGCCTGCAGCCGCTCGAGCTGCGCGAGGAAACGTGGCATCAGCAGCCGCTCCGGTGCGACGTACAAAAGATCGTAGTCGCCGGCGAGCAGCGAGCGCTCGACCGCCGCAGCATCGGCCGCCGCGAGCGAAGAATTCAGGAACGCCGCCCTGACCCCGGCTTCGCGCAGCGCCGCCACCTGATCCTGCATCAGCGCAATCAGCGGCGACACGACAATGGCGGTGCCCTGGCGCAGCAGCGCCGGAATCTGGTAACACAACGATTTGCCGCCGCCGGTGGGCATCAGCACCAGGCAGTCGCCGCCCGCGGCGACATGCCGGACGATATCCTCCTGCGGCCCGCGAAACGCCGCGTAGCCGAAGACCTCCTTCAACACTGATCGTGCCGTGGGTGCAGGACTCAAGCCGGCTCCCGGGCCGCGCGGTTGGTCAAACGCGGTCGCGGTGCGCGTGCTCCCGGCACAAGAAAATATGTCAAGAATTGCAAAATCTTGCCGTCATGCCGTCGAAGCCGCATCGCAGCAGTTAAAATCCGCATTATCATATTTGTGTTTTCTTTCAGCGAAAAATTCTTTGAACATTTTCAAATTGATCCGTCCCTGGGTGCCCATCGCCTTCATTGCCACCAGCGCGCCCGCTCTCGCTCAAGTGTATTCGTGGAAAGACCCGGCGAGCGGCCAAAGCAGGTTCTCCACCATCCCGCCACCCTGGTACGACCGTGGAGAGACCGTCAGGGGACCGCGCGTGACGGCGACTGCGGGCGAACGGGTAATCGACGATACGGCGCTGCCCTACGAAGACCGGCTGATTCTTTCAGGCAAATCCCGGGATTACGTGGATAAACTGCGACTGCAGCCACATCATGGTCCCACTGCCGCGCAAAGCACAAACGGCGAATCCGTCAGGACCCAGGGCGACAATAGGCGTCCGGCGGACCAAACGGCGATACGCGAAAAAACTGTGAGTAACAAGGGAAGTTGAGCGCACGCGGGCGCTCGCTCCCGGCCGGTTCACTCGACGGTAACCGACTTGGCGAGATTGCGCGGCTTGTCCACGTCGGTTCCGCGCGCCAGCGCCGTATGGTAGGCCAGGAGCTGCAGCGGCACCACGTGCAGGATCGGCGACAGCGCGCCGTAATGCTCCGGCAGGCGAATCACGTGCACACCGTCGGAAGACGCGATATGGCTGTCGGCATCGGCGAAAACATAGAGCTCGCCGCCGCGCGCGCGCACCTCCTGCATGTTCGACTTGAGTTTTTCCAGCAGCGCGTCGTTGGGCGCGATGGTCACCACCGGCATCGCCTCCGTCACCAATGCCAGCGGCCCGTGCTTGAGCTCGCCCGCCGGATAGGCCTCGGCGTGGATGTAGGAAATCTCCTTCAGCTTGAGCGCGCCCTCGAGGGCGATCGGATAGTGCAGGCCGCGCCCGAGAAACAGCGCATGCTCCTTGTGCGAAAAGCGCTCCGACCAGGCGATGATACGCGGCTCGAGCGCGAGCACGCTCGCGAGCGCGGCCGGCAGGTGGCGCAGGTTTTTCAGGTGGCGCGCTTCGTCCTCGGCGGAAAGCCGCCCGCGCGATTTGGCCAGCGCAAGCGTGAGCAGGAACAGCGCGGCGAGCTGGGTGGTGAACGCCTTGGTCGAGGCGACACCGATTTCGACCCCGGCGCGGGTCAGGTACAAAAGCTCGGTCTGACGCGCCATGGCGCTCGAGGCGACATTGCAGATCGCCAGCGTGTGGGCGTGGCCGAGCGACTGCGCGTGCTTCAGCGCGGCGAGGGTATCAGCGGTTTCGCCAGACTGCGAGATCACCACCACCAGCGCCCGCGGATTGGGTACGCTCGCGCGATAACGGTATTCGCTTGCGACTTCCACCTGGGTCGGCAGGCCGACGATGGCCTCGAGCCAGAATTTCGCCGTGAGCCCGGAATAGTAGCTGGTGCCGCAGGCATAGATATGCACCGCATCGACGGCGGCGAAGACGTTCTTTGCGGTATTTCCAAAGATCTCCGGAGCAATGCCGGCCACGCCTTCGAGGGTGTCGGCGATGGCCTGCGGTTGCTCGAAGATTTCCTTCTGCATGAAATGCTGGTAGGGCCCGAGCTCGACGGCGCCGGCGTAGGCGCTGACCGTGCGCAGCTCGCGCTCCACCGGTTTTCCCCCACTGTCGACGATGGCGTAGCGGCCGAGGCCGATTTCGGCGACATCGCCGTCTTCGAGATAAATGATCTGGTCGGTCGTGCCTGCGAGGGCCATGGCATCGGAGGCGAGGAAGGTTTCCCCCGCGCTCTGGCCCGCGCCGACTCCCAGCACCAGCGGGTTTCCCTGCCGCGCGCCGACCACGCGCAGCGGCTCGGCTTTGCAGAATACCGCGATGGCATAGGCGCCCCGCAGTTCGGCCACCGCGCGCTGCACCGCCGTGAACAGATCGCCCGCATAGTGGCTGTGGATCAGGTGCGCGATGACTTCGGTGTCGGTGGCGGACTCGAATTTGTAGCCGCGCGTTTTCAACTGCGTGCGCAGCTCTTCGTAGTTCTCGATGATGCCGTTGTGCACCACCGCGATTTCGTCGCGGCTGAATATCGGATGGGCGTTGACCGTGACCGGCGCGCCGTGAGTGGCCCAGCGCGTGTGGCAGATGCCGGTGGAGCCGGTGAGCCCGGACTCGCGCACCTGGGCATCGAGGTCGGCTACCCGCGACACAGTGCGCGCGCGCCGCAGCTGCCCGCCGCCGCTGGCGTCATGGACGGCGACGCCGCACGAGTCGTAGCCGCGGTACTCGAGGCGGCGCAGTCCCTCGATCAATACGGGGACGATGTTTCGCGTCGTAACCGCGCCGACTATGCCGCACATGTATTCATGCCCCCTGTTTCTTTTTGACCGGCCGCTTCCAGCCGGGGACGGTGACCTGTTTCGCGCGTGAAATCGTCAGCGCGCCCGCGGGTGCGTCCTTGGTAAGCGTGGTTCCCGCACCCAGGGTCGCGCCTTTGCCCACGCGCACCGGCGCCACCAGCTGGGTGTCGGAGCCGATGTGCACGTCGTCTTCGATGATGGTGCGGTGCTTGTTGGCGCCGTCATAGTTACAGGTGATGGTCCCGGCGCCGATGTTGACGTCGCTCCCTACCGTGGTGTCGCCGACATAGGCGAGATGATTGGCCTTGGAGCGCGCGGCGATCTGACTCGCCTTGACTTCGACGAAATTGCCGATGTGCACTTCCTCGGCAAGCGTGGTGCCGGGGCGCAACCGCGCATACGGCCCGATGCGGCAGCGCGCACCGATGTCGGCCGCGTCCAGGTGGCAGAACGACTCAATACGTGTGCCGGCACCGATTTTCACATTCCTGATGACGCAGTGCGCGCCGACACTGACACCGGCACCGAGCACGACGTCGCCCTCGAACACGCAATTTACGTCGATGAATACGTCCCGCGCGCAGGCGAGGCTTCCGCGCACGTCGACGCGCCCGGGGTCCGCCAGCGTGACGCCTTGCTCCATCAATGCCGCGGCCAGATTTAGCTGGTAGACGCGCTCCAGCTGCGCCAGCTGCGACTTGCTGTTGACTCCCGCCGTTTCCCAGACGGCGCCCGGCGCGGCCGCGCTTACAGAAACCTTGTCCGCAACTGCGGCCGCAATCACGTCGGTCAGGTAATACTCCTTCTGCGCGTTCCTGTTCTGCAAACGCGCGAGCCAGCCCTTCAGCCGCGCCGTCGGCAGCACCATGATGCCGGTGTTGATTTCGCACAGGGTGCGCTCGGCCTTGCTTGCGTCTTTTTCTTCGACGATGCGCCTGATCTTGCCGCGGCTGCGTACGATGCGGCCGTAACCATGCGGATCGTCGAGTTCAATGGTGAGGAGCCCGACGCCCTTGCCTGCCGCCTGGCACAGTGCGGCCAGCGTCTCGGCGCGTATCAGCGGCACATCCCCGTACAGGACCAGGGTGGGAGATTTGGGGTCGAGGTGCGGCAGCGCCTGCGCCAGTGCGTGCCCGGTTCCGAGCTGCGGCTCCTGCCTCGCCCAGACCAGATCGGGCTGGGAAAATGTCCTGGGCACGCTATCGCCGCCGTGTCCGTAGACGATGCAAATGACCCCAGGCCTGAGGCCGCGCGCAGTGTCGATTACATGCGCAAGCAGCGGCCGGCCCGCCAGCGGGTGCAGCACCTTTGGCGTATCAGAGTGCATGCGTTTGCCCTGGCCGGCGGCGAGAATGACAACGTTCATGGATTTCGTTCTACGGCGGAGGCCGAAATGATATCACGCAGCCGCGCGCGACACGGCGCGGCTGCCGCTCCGAGACCGGCGACCTGCTGCTATCCGCGGGCCAAAGCCGATGCCCCATTCAACATTAAATATCTGGTTTAACTTATTGTGTTTATAATAAAAATGTTGTACCGTTGTACGAGTGGCACATTATCGATTCGGATTGCGTAACGGGAGGCTTGCGTGCAGAACCTATTCTTTGTCACCCAGAATTTGTTGAGTCGGGAAATATCCAGATTTTCCGCATCGCTCGTTCTCGCGGCAACCGTGGCGGTGCTTGCGGGCTGCGGCTCGGGGCAGGCGATTCCCAGCGTACCGTCAAGCACCCCTGCAGCAACGACCCCCACAGGTACCGGGACGGGAACCGGGACAACACCTACAGGTGGATTAGGCGGCATAAGCGCGACGGGCAACGTTCAGACGATTACAGGAACTGCTGCGACCGGAGACCCGCTCGCCGGCGCCACTGTCACCATCCAGGATAGCGCCGGCAAGACTGCCACGGGCACCACTGCCGCCGACGGTACGTTCAGTATCGCCGTCACCGGCGGCACACCGCCGTTCATGCTGGCAGTGGTTCCCACGTCGGGCGCCAACCTGTATTCGGTTCTGCCGGCGATGGACATGGCCTCTACCAATAGCCAGAACGTCAATGTCACGACGATCACTACCCTGGTGATGTACGAACTGAATGCCGGACAGGATCCAGCGTCGATGTTCAAGAATCTTTCGTACAGCACCCTGACCGCCAGCGCCGTCGCCGCGAAGGAAACCACGGTGCGAACCAAACTACCGGCGAATGCGATGAACGCGATTTTCAACACCATGTACGGCAAATTCGTTGCCGCTGTCGGTGGAAACGATCCCTACGACAATGCGCTCGATGCGATTGGAAAGATAACCGCACTGTCTGCGGCGGGCGTTACCCTTACGGCCACTGCGGGCGCTGCCACCTCCTATACCAGCGCGGCCGGCACCAGCGGCGCCGGTGCATCAGCGGCAGGAGCGCCTTCCATCACCATGTCGCTTACAAATCCTACTACCGGCGCTACCGTTAGCTCCATTTCCACCAGCAGCAATGCGCTGGTAAAAGCAACCGTCTATAACGCCAGCGGCGCGGTAGTGCCGAATGCCATCGTGACCTTCACCACCGATCCCGTGTATGGCGCGTTCTCCGGCGGGGCAAATACGGCATTGACGAATACGAGCGGCGTCGCCTCGGTTACCCTCACGACACCCAATACGTCCGGCGGCGCCGCCGCGGTAACCGCTGCCTCGACTGTCGCCGGCAGCGCCGTGACCGGCGCGGTCAATTACGCCGTGGGCGCATCCACCCTCAGTCTGAGTGCGATCACCCTACCCGCCGGGACACTCTCGGCCTACGGCACTGCCAGCGTCAGCGTGAACGTGCTGAACAACGGCGCGCTCTACACGACGCCACTGACTGTCAAGTTCACCTCGGCTTGCGCCACCAGCGGCAAGGCGACGCTGACGGCGTCTGTGACGACAGTAAACGGAACGGCGGCGGCGTCCTACTTGGACAACGGTTGCAACAATCCCAACCCGGGCGACACCCTGACCGCAACGCTGTTGAACGGCGTAACGGCTTCGGCCATCCTGCCGGTCGGCGCGCCGAGCCTGGGCTCGATCCAATATGTATCGACCGTGACCAATCCGGCCACTACGCCTCCGGTAATCACGCTGAAAGGTACCGGCGGTGCAAGCCGTTCCGAAACAGCGCGGGTGACGTTCAAGGTCGTGGACAGCGCCGGCAATCCGGTCGGCAACACCTTGGTCAACTTTGCCCTCAATACCTCAATTGGCGGACTGTCGCTGTCGTCTGCATCGGCCACTTCGGATCCCACCACCGGGTATGTCGTTACCAACGTAATTTCCGGAACCATCAGCACTGCCGTGCGCGTGACAGCCACCACCGGCGCGCTGTCCACGCAGTCCGATCAGCTCGTCATCTCGACCGGCATTCCAGCCCAGGACGCATTCTCCATCTCCGCCAGCGCGCACAACATCGAGGCTTGGAACTACGACGGGGAGACGACATCGATTACGGCACGGCTGGCGGATCATTTCCACAATCCGGTGCCGGACGGGACCGCGGTATCCTTCACCAGCGAAGGCGGATCGGTGGTTTCAAGCTGCAATACCGTCGGTGGTGCCTGCAGCGCAGTCCTGACCAGCCAGGCGTTGCGCCCGACCAACGGCCGCGTAACGGTGCTCGCGCGCGCAACCGGGGAAGAGGCATTTATCGACAAGAACGGCAACGGGACGCTGGATGACGCGGGCGAGATGATCGACGCCAACAGCGCCGCCACCGACCTTGGTGAGGCGTTCGTCGATTACAACGAGAACGGTGTTAGGGACGCCAATGAACCCTACTTCGATTTCAACAGCAACGGCACCTATGACGCTGCGGACGGCAAATACAACGGCGTGTTGTGTACACCCGGTGCGGCGATTTGCTCCACGCAAAAATCGCTCGATGTGCGCGGCAGTCAGACAATCATTTTCTCGTCTTCTGCCGCCAATATCACGATCAACGGCGGCGCGGCGATTGCAACGAACAAATGCGACCTCGTCAACGGCAACGTGCCCAAGACTTTCACCATGACGGTGGTTGACGTAAACGGCAATGCGATGCCCGCGGGAACGACCGTGGCTTTCGCCACGGATAACGGCGTAATTTCGACCGGCGCCAACTATACGGTTCCGGACACCATCGGCTGCCGCATCGACAACAATCCGGGTGGCGTTGCATATGGCTGTCCAGATAACCGACCCGCCGGACCAGGATCGACGACATTCGGCGATCGCCTTGTCACCATTAAGAGCGACGCGACATTTGTTCCGGCGAACCCGACGGCTGTCCCGCCCGTTGCGGCCTCCTGTTCGGATTCGACAACCTCCGGTACGTTTACGGTGACTGTGACGTCACCCAAGGGGTTGATAACGACAAGTACCGCGACCATAACGGAACAATAAACGCAGAATCGAGTGGCCGGGCGGAGTCGTTCGGTCTGCTCGATCCCGCAGACCGGGAAGACGGGGGCATCCTCAAGGATGCCCCCGTCGCATTTGACGGCTTTGTTTTAGTGGCCCCGGGGCGGCGCAACGCGTGGCTAGTGCACACGCCCGGCGGCCTATGCCCAAGGCATTCCCTGCCGCGACTACCGCGGCAGGTCGGAGGCGCCCATCAGATATTCGTCCACTGCTCGCGCGCATTGACGCCCTTCGCGGATCGCCCATACCACCAGCGATTGGCCGCGGCGCATGTCGCCGGCCGCAAACACCTTGGCATTCGATGTCTGGTAGCACCCTCGGCCATCGGTCGTGGCTTTGACATTGCCACGCGCATCCTGCTCGAGCGCGAGTTCGGCTAGCAATCCATTTTGGACCGGACCGAGGAAGCCCATGGCGAGCAGCACCAGGTCCGCCGGCAACACGAATTCGCTGCTCGGGACCTCGATCATCCTGCCGTTGTTCCACTCGACGCGCGCCGCGACCAGCGTTTTCACTTTGCCGTCCGCACCCTCGAAGCGCTTGGTCGCCACCGACCAGTCGCGCGCACACCCTTCTTCATGTGAACTGGAGGTGCGCAGCTTGGTCGGCCAGTAAGGCCATACCAAGGGCTTATTCTCCTGCTCTGGCGGCTGCGGCAGCAGTTCGAACTGGGTTACCGAAGCTGCGCCCTGGCGATTCGAGGTGCCGACGCAGTCCGAGCCCGTGTCTCCGCCGCCGATGACTATGACATGCCTGCCCGTCGCCGTGATCTGTCCCGCGACTTTGTCGCCGGCGACCACCTTGTTCTGCTGCGGTAGAAAGTCCATGGCGAAATGCACGCCGTCGAGCTCGCGCCCGGGAACCGGCAGGTCGCGCGGCTGCTCGGCACCGCCTGAAACGACGACCGCGTCGAATTCCTGCAGGAGTTTCTTCGCCGGCAGCGCGCTCCCGCCGCCGCCGACGGCCTGACTCGTCCGGAATTGAACGCCCTCGGCACGCATCTGCTCCATGCGCCGGTCGATCAGGTGTTTTTCCAGTTTGAAATCGGGGATGCCGTAGCGCAGCAGTCCGCCGATGCGATCGCTCTTCTCGTACAACACCACTTCGTGTCCGGCGCGCGCCAGTTGTTGCGCGCATGCCATGCCCGCCGGACCTGAACCGACCACCGCTACTTTCTTGCCGCTCTTGCACGCCGGTGGCAACGGCAGCACCCAGCCCATTTCCCAGCCCTTGTCGATGATGGCGTGCTCGATCGACTTGATGCCAACCGGGTCGTTGTTGATATTCAGAGTGCAGGCCGCCTCGCACGGCGCCGGACAGACGCGGCCGGTAAATTCTGGAAAATTATTGGTCGAGTGCAGCGTTTCCAGCGCTTCGCGCCAATTCTGCTTGTAGACCAGGTCGTTCCAGTCCGGAATGATGTTGTTGACCGGGCAGCCGCTCATGCAAAACGGTGTACCGCAGTCCATGCAGCGCGCCCCCTGCAGGGCAGCCTCGGGATCGGACAGGTGGCGGACGAATTCTCGGTAATGCTTCTTGCGCGCAGCCGGCGCGTCGCTCGCCTCCTGCAGCCGCTGGAACTCCATGAACCCGGTGATCTTGCCCATTCAAGTCAGCCCTAGAATCGAATAACCTTCATTACAACTGAGCGGCGCGAAGGAAGATTCCATCGCGCCGTTATTTACCGCTGACGCCTTACGCCGCGAGCTTGCCGCTCTTGGCGGCGAGATCACCGAGTGCGCGCCGGTATTCGTGCGGGAAAATTTTGACGAACTTGCCGCGGTATCTGTTCCAGCCGTCGAGCACTCTTTTCGCCTGCGCGCTGCCGGCGTATTTCGCATGGTTCTGCAGCAGGCGCTTGAGCAGGAACTCGTCAGCCTGCCCCTGATGCCACAGGGCACGGGCGAGCCTGCCTTCCTGCTCCGCTTCGGCAAGCAGCGGCTCCAACTGCACCATGGTCGCGTTGCAGCGCTGCGCGAAGGTCCCGTCCTCGTCGAGCACGTAAGCGATGCCGCCTGACATGCCGGCGGCAAAATTACGACCGGTCATCCCCAGCACCACAACAGTACCGCCGGTCATGTATTCGCAGCCGTGATCTCCCGTACCCTCGACCACAGCGCTTGCGCCGGAGTTGCGCACCGCGAAGCGTTCGCCGGCGACACCGCGAAAATAAGCCTCTCCCGCGATTGCTCCGTAGAGCACCGTGTTGCCGACGATGATGTTCTGTGACGGCTTGCCGCGAAACTTGGTCGAGGGCTGCACCGCTATGCGTCCGCCCGAAAGCCCTTTGCCGCAGTAATCGTTGGTGTCGCCGATCAGGTCGAGCGAAATGCCTTTCGCCAGGAATGCGCCAAAGCTTTGTCCTGCGCTGCCTGCGAATTTGATATGTATGCTGTCCTCGGGCAGACCGGCGTGACCGTAACGCCGCGCGATTTCCCAGGAAAGCATGGTGCCGACAGTGCGGTTGATGTTGCGTATCGGCATGTCGATCGAAACCTTCTGGCCGCGTTCGAGTGCGGGCTTGGCAAGTTCGATCAGCCGATGATCGAGCGCGCCTGCGAGCCCGTGGTCCTGCACTTCGCACTGGTGGCGCGCCACTTCCGCGCCGGCGCGCGGCTGCGCGAATATGCGCGAGAAATCCAGGTCCTTTGCCTTCCAGTGCTCGATGCCCTTTTTCATGTCCAGCAGGTCGGTGCGGCCGATCAGCTCGTTCACGCTGCGTACACCGAGCGCGGCCATGATCTCGCGCGCCTCTTCGGCAACGAAGAAGAAGAAATTGACTACGTGCTCGGGCTTGCCCTGGAATTTCCGGCGCAGCACGGGATCCTGCGTGGCCACGCCCACCGGACAGGTGTTGAGATGGCATTTGCGCATCATGATGCAGCCTTCGACCACCAGCGGCGCGGTGGCGAAACCGAATTCATCGGCACCGAGCATGGCGCCTATGACTACGTCGCGCCCGGTCTTGATCTGGCCGTCCACCTGCACCGCAATGCGTCCGCGCAGCCGGTTCAGCACCAGCGTCTGTTGCGTTTCCGCCAGGCCCAGTTCCCACGGCGTGCCCGCGTGCTTGATCGACGACCAGGGCGATGCGCCGGTGCCGCCGTCATGGCCGGAAATGGTGACATGGTCGGACTTGGCCTTGGCCACGCCCGCAGCCACGGTCCCGACGCCGACCTCGGATACGAGCTTGACGCTGATTGAGGCTGCCGGATTGGCGTTTTTCAGATCGTGTATCAGCTGCGCCAAGTCTTCGATCGAGTAGATGTCATGATGCGGCGGCGGCGAAATCAGGCCTACGCCCGGCACCGAGAAACGGATTTGCGCGATGTACTCGGACACCTTGTGGCCGGGCAGCTGACCGCCTTCGCCTGGCTTCGCGCCCTGCGCCATTTTGATCTGGATCTGGTCGGCGTTGGCCAGATACTCCGCGGTCACGCCGAACCGGCCCGAGGCGACCTGCTTGATTCTGGAACGCAGCGAGTCGCCTTCCTCCAGGGCAAGGTCGCGCGCGACGTTGTGCCGGCCCAGACGCGACGCCAGCGTCTCGCCCGCTTTCGCCAGTGCGTAGCGTTTGGTGTCCTCTCCGCCCTCGCCGGTGTTGGACTTGCCGCCGATGCGGTTCATCGCGAGCGCGAGCGTAGTATGCGCCTCGGTCGAGATCGAACCGAGGGACATGGCGCCAGTGGAAAAGCGCTTGACGATCTCTTTCGCCGGCTCGACTTCATCGAGCGGGACCGGCGGCAAATGCCCGAACCTGAATTCGAACAGTCCGCGAAAAGTCATGTGCCGCTTGGACTGGTCGTTAATGATTTGTGCGTATTCCTTGTACGTGTCGAAACTCGATTGCCTGGTCGCGTGTTGTAGCTTGGCGATCGCGTCCGGCGTCCACATATGCTCCTCGCCACGAACGCGGTACGCGTATTCGCCGCCGGCATCGAGCGCATTGGCGAGCACGGGGTCCGCGCCAAACGCCAGCCGGTGCTGGCGTATCGCCTCCTCCGCCACCCGGAACAGGCCAATGCCCTCGACGTTGGACGCGGTGCCGGTAAAATACTTGGTCACCAGTGCACGCGAAAGTCCCACCGCCTCGAAGATCTGTGCGCCGGTGTAGGACATGTAGGTGGAAATGCCCATTTTGGACATCACTTTCAACAAGCCTTTTCCGATGGCCTTGACGTAATTCCTGATCGCCTTGCCGCCGTCGATATCAGAGGGCAACAGGTCTTGCATGTGGAGCAGACTCTCGAGCGCGAGATAGGGGTGAATCGCTTCTGCGCCATAGCCGGCAAGCAGTGCAAAATGATGTACTTCGCGCGCCGAGCCGGTTTCCACCACCAGGCCGGCGCTGGTGCGCAGGCCCTTGGCCACCAGGTGCTGGTGCACCGCTGAGAGGCCCAAAAGCGCCGGAATCGCGACGTTGTCGCGGTCGACGCGGCGGTCGGAGATGATGATGATGCTGAAGCCGGAGCGAACCGCGTCCTCGGCCTGCGCGCATAGACTTGCCAGGCGCGCTTCTATCGCGTCGTTGCCCCAGGCCACCGGATAGGTAATGTCGAGCTCGAACGACTTGAATTTACCTTCCGTATTACGATCGATGTGCCGGATCTTGTCCATCTCGAAAAAATCCAGCACCGGCTGGCTGACCTCGAGCCGGATCGGCGGGTTGATCTCGTCGATGCCGAGCAGATTCGGCTTGGGCCCGATGAAACTAACCAGGCTCATCACCAGATCCTCGCGGATCGGGTCGATCGGCGGGTTGGTCACCTGGGCGAACAATTGTTTGAAGTAGTGGTACAGGTTCTTGTTCTTGTTCGACAGCACTGCCAGCGGTGAGTCGTTGCCCATGGAACCGATGGCCTCTTCCGCGGATGCGGCCATCGGCAGCATGAGAAATTTCAGATCCTCCTGCGTATAGCCGAACGCCTGCTGCCGGTCGAGCAACGGCACATCCGAACGCTCGGGCTGCTGTTTGTCGCTTTCCACTTCATCGAGCCTGATGCGGATACGCTCTATCCACTCGCGGTAGGGCTTCGCCGCGGCCAGGGTTTCCTTCAGTTCGGCATCGTCAACGATGCGCCCGCGCTCGACGTCGATGAGAAACATCTTGCCCGGCTGCAGGCGCCACTTCTTGACGATTCTTTCCTCGGGTATCGGCAGCACCCCCGCCTCAGAAGCCATGATCACCAGATCGTCGTCGGTGACAATGTAGCGCGCCGGCCGCAGGCCATTGCGATCCAGTGTGGCGCCAATCTGACGTCCGTCGCTGAACGCGACCGCCGCCGGTCCGTCCCACGGTTCCATCATCGCCGCATGATATTCGTAGAAGGCGCGCCGGTTGTCGTCCATGGCGCTGTGCTTTTCCCAGGCCTCGGGTATCAGCATCATCATCGCGTGCGCGAGCGAATAGCCCGACATCACCAGAAGTTCCAGCGCATTGTCGAACGAGGCCGAATCCGACTGACCGTCGTAAATCAGCGGCCACACCTTGTTCAGGTCCGCATCGAGGATAGGGCTGGAGATCGCCTGCTGCCGCGCGCGGATCCAGTTGACGTTGCCGCGCAGGGTATTGATCTCGCCGTTATGGGCGATCAGCCGGAACGGATGCGCCAGATCCCAGGTGGGAAAAGTATTGGTGGAAAAGCGTTGGTGCACCAGCGCCAGGGCTGATACTACGCGCGGATCGCCCAGGTCCTTGTAATACGCGCCCACCTGGTCGGCGAGCAGCAGACCCTTGTAGACCAGGGTGCGCGCCGACATCGACGGCACGTAGAACTCCTTGCCGTGCTTCAGCCGCAGCGCCTGAATCGCGTGGCCGGAGACTTTGCGGATGATGTACAGCTTGCGCTCCAGCGCGTCGGTCACTGTCACGTCGCCGCCGCGGCCGATGAACACCTGGCGGATCACGGGTTCTATCAATTTCCCGGATTCGCCCAGTCCTGAATTGTCGCGCGGCACATCGCGCCAGCCAAGCAACACCTGCTGTTCGTCCTTGATCGCGCGCTCGATCTCATACTCGCAGGCGAGGCGTGAGGCAGGCTCTCGCGGCAGGAACACCATGCCCACGCCATACTGGCCGACCGGCGGAAGCCGCACGCCCTGCAACGCCATTTCCTCGCGCAGGAACCGGTCCGGAATCTGGATCAGGATGCCGGCGCCATCGCTCGCCAGCGGGTCGGCCCCGACCGCGCCGCGGTGGGCGAGGTTCTTGAGGATCAGCAGGCCCTGGTCGATAATCGCGTGGCTCCTCACGCCCTTGATGTTGGCGACAAATCCGACGCCACAGGCGTCGTGTTCGTTTGCAGGATCGTATAACCCATGGTCGTAGGACCCCATGTCCACTGGGCGATCGATGGATAAAGCCGGATTGGTCACGCGCGCACCTTTAGCTGCAAAATGGTTCCGCTCGGTCAGGCACAGGTCGACGACCATACCGGCGGAACGTCCGATTTTACCTGTGGACCCGTGTTGCTTCAAGCGCTTAGGTGACTTGACGTGTACTCCGGTCACTCGGGCAGGGTGCCGGACTCATTCGCCGCTGGAAGCCTCCAGTACCTGCAGCAGCAGCTTGGAAGGTACGTCAGCGCGAACCGATGCGGCGCCAATTCGGTCCAGTAGAACGAAGTGCAACCGGCCGGCCTCGGTCTTCTTGTCCACCGCCATCAACTCCAACAGACGGGCGGCCTCGATTCCGGGCTGAGCGGTCGGCAGTCTGGCACGCTTGAGCAGCTTGACCACACGCTTGGCGTCGGCCTGCGCGATCAAACCCATGCGCTGCGACAAATCGGCGGCCATCACCATGCCCGCGGCTACAGCTTCGCCATGAAGCCACTTTCCGTACCCCAGACCGGACTCGATCGCGTGGCCGAAGGTGTGGCCGAAATTGAGTAAAGCACGCACGCCGACTTCTCGCTCGTCCTCCGCCACCACCGCCGCCTTGATTTCACAACAGCGGCGGATAGCGTGCGCCATTGCGTTGGAATCGCATGCGAGCAATTTCTCCACGTTCTCTTCCAGCCAGAGGACGAATCCGTCGTCGCGAATGAGACCATGCTTGATCACCTCCGCCAGGCCGGCAGAAAGTTCGCGCTGCGGCAGACTGGCAAGTACTGCACTGTCGGCAAGCACCAGGCGCGGCTGATAGAAGGCGCCGATCATGTTCTTGCCCAGCGGGTGGTTGATCCCGGTTTTGCCGCCAACCGAGGAGTCGACCTGGGCGAGCAGGGTAGTCGGAATCTGGATGAACGGAATGCCACGCATATAAGTCGCCGCGGCGAAACCGGCGAGGTCGCCGATGACGCCTCCGCCAAGCGCGATGAGCGTGGTCCTGCGTTCGCAGCGGTGCTCGAGCAAGGCGTCGTAGATGCTATTGAGCGTGGTCCAGTCCTTGTAGCGCTCGCCGTCCTCGAGCACGATGCTGATCGCCTCCACCCCCGAGGCTCGCAACGTCTCGCCCAGCTGTGGCAAATAGAGTGCAGCAACCGTGGTGTTGGTGACAATGGCGACCCTGGGCTGGTCCAGGTGCGGCCTGAGCAGGCCGGCATCGGATAACAGCCGTTCGCCGATAATGATGGGGTAGGCGCGCTCGCCCAACTCTACGCGGAGAGTGTGCATCGTTCCCGCAACTGCGGCAGCAGATGATGAAGCAGGGCGCGCGCGCTTTGGCGGCCGGTATCAATGACAACGTCGGCGATCTCGCGGTACAGCGCGTCCCGCTGCAGGTAGAGACTGCGCAGTTTTTCCAGCGGATCCGTGTCCTGCAGCAACGGCCGCATCTTGTCGTGCCGGGTGCGATACCACAGATCCTTCGGTTGACCGTGAAGATAGACCACCACGCCGCGCTCGGCCAGATGCCGGCGATTGTCGGGATCGAGCACCACGCCGCCTCCGGTAGCCAGTACGACGTTGGCGAGCTGCGTCAACTGGTCGACCACCTGTTTCTCGCGCGCGCGAAAACCTGCCTCGCCCTCGATATCGAAAATGAGTGAAATTCTGACGCCGGTGCGGCGCTCGATCTCGTGGTCGGTATCGTGGAACGTTTTTGCAAGCTCTGCCGCAAGGTGTCTGCCTGCCGTGGTTTTTCCGGCGCCCATCAGGCCGACAAGAAATACGTTTTCCGAGGTTTTCACACGGCCATTCTAGCAGCACCTACCCGCCACTATCCTGGGGCGGCCCCGTCAGTGCAGGTGAAACGGCGCATCGCTATGAACACAAAGTCAGCAAGCGCGAGCCGGAGGCCCGGCTCTCCTTCGGCAGCGCGACGATCAGCGAACGGTCAGGCGGTCGTCGACTATGCGCGGCGTAATGAATACCAGCAGTTCGGTCTTGTTGTCGGTCTTGCTGTTATTTCGGAACAGATTGCCAAGCACCGGTATGTCGCCAAACAGCGGCACCTTGGTGGTCGTATTGCGCTCGTCCTGGCTGAAAATACCGCCGATCACTACCGTGCCTCCGTTTTCGACCAGGACCTCGGTCTTCACGTGTTTGGTATCGATGGCAAAACCGGCCGCCGTAACCTGGCCCACGGAATCCTTGTTGATGTCCAACGTCATGATGATGTTGCCGTCGGGCGTGATCTGCGGCTTCACCTTGAGGCTTAGGTTGGCTTTGCGGAACGACACGCTGGTGGCCCCGCTCGATGTCGCGGACTGATAGGGCAGTTCCGTGCCTTGCTCGATCAGCGCTTCGACCTTGTCTCCGGTCAGCACCCTCGGGCTGGAAATGATCTTGCCCTTTCCGTCTGCCTCCAGCGCGGTCAGTTCCATTGTGATGAACTGGGTAAAGTTCTTGTTGAACAGGATCGTGGAAATCACGCCGGGGTTGAAGCCGCCGACGCCCGTGGCCGGCAGATTGACGTTCTGCACCTGCGTGACGTCCGGCGCGCCAGTCACCAACTGCTGACCAGCATCACTCCTCGTCAGAGCCCCGACGGAACCAAGCTGCCCGCCGACGTTGTAGCGCGCGCTGGGGCCGAGCAGTCGCTCCCCGCCCGGTTTCGCGGTGTTGTAGCCAAGCTTGGCGCCCAGGTTCTTGCTGAACGAATCATTTGCCTCGACGATGCGCGCTTCGATCATCACCTGGCGTACCGGCACATCGATCTGGGCAATAAGCTTGCGCACCTCCTCAAGCCGGGTGGGCACGTCCTGCACGAACACTGTATTGGTACGCGCGTCCACCACCGCGCTGCCACGCTTGGACAATACTTTCTGGTTCGCCGACGTCAACAGCGCCTGCACGTCCTGCGCCTTCTGGTAATTGAGCACAAAGCTCTCGGTGCGCACCGCCTCCAGTTCGCCAATTTGCTGCTGCGACTCCAGCGCCAGCTTTTCCTTGGTTGCCAACTCGTCGCGCGGGGCGATCCACACAACGTTTCCGTTTTTGCGCATATCCAGGCCGCGCGTATCGAGGATGATCTGCAGCGCCTGGTCCCAGGGTACGTCTTTCAGGCGCAGGGTCAGGCTGCCGCCGACGGCGTCGCTGGTGATGATATTGAGATCGGTGAAATCGGCGATTACGTTTAGTACGCTGCGCACCTCGACGTTTTGGAAATTAAGCGACAGTTTCTCACCGCTGAAACCGACCTTGCTGCCTTGCGTCAACTTGTTCGGATCCGGTACGAGCTGCTTCACTTCGACCACGAATTGGGTGTCGGTTTGGTAAGCGCTATGCTCCCACAGACCCTTGGGCGAGATTACCATGCGCACGTTCTCGCCCTGGCCAAAGGTATTGATCGATTGCACCGGAGTGCCGAAATCGGTCACGTCCAGGCGCCGGCGCAGCTTGTCCGGCAGCGAGGTCTTGAAAAAATCAATCACCAGATTCTGCCCCTGCGCGCGGATGTCGATTCCCGTCGAGGCGTCGGAAAGGTCGACTACGATACGGCCCTCGCCGGCCTTGCCGCGTCGGAAATCGACGTCGCGTACTGCGTGCGTATCGACTGCTTTGGCTTCAACGAAATGGGTAACTGCGGCCGCGCCGCCGCTGCTGGCCACGCTTGCGCCGGCGAGAATAATCACCAGGTTCTTGCCGTCAAGCTGAGTGTCATAGCCGACCAGCTGACGCAGGTTCAGCACCATGCGCGTGCGCTCTCCCGCCTGCACCATGTTCATGCTTACCAGTTCGCCCTCGCCGATGTTCTGGCCATTTCGACCGAGTCCATTTACCGTATTCGGAAGGTCGAACGCGATGCGTGCCGGATTTGCCACGGTAAAGCTCCCGGGTGGCGCCTTGAGTGCCTCTTTCAGCGTCAGCTTGATGATGACCTTGCCGCTTTGCTGTGACACGTTAAAGGCCTCAACGCTGTTCGGCGAAGTCTGCGCCAGCGCCACCAAGGCCCAAAGGGATGCGGTCAAGAAGCCCGCTACACCGAGAATTTTAGCCATAGAGATCCTCACCTTCCTTTTGCCGCTTCCACCTCAAGTATCTGCAGCGCGGTCTTGCGCTCAGTCCAGTCGCCAGATGCATCCTGCACCAACTCTTTGAGGTTAATCAGGTTGTCGGTGATTCCAGTGATAATTCCGAAATTCTGGCCCAGATAATTACCCGCCTTGACCCGGTACACGCTACTGTCCGCGCGCACCAATGCGTAATTGACGCCTTTCTGCGATAGCGTACCGACAAATTTCAGTGATTCCAGCGGATAAGCCTCCAGCGGCTCCTTCGGCCGCGTGGCGTCGGGTGCGTTCGCGCCGCCTTTGCTTTTCGTGGCTGCGCCGATCGCCAGCTCGATCTTGGCCGGACCAAAGGGGTCAGGCAAATCAAAAGCCTTATACGGCACCGGTTCATAGGGGTTCACAACAGGCAACGGGTCGATGTGGCCGCGCAGGTCCTTGGTTATAGTCTTCAACTCTTCCTTCAGATCCTGATGCTCGTCGCCGCCGCACGCCGCGAGGAGCAACACGCTAGTTATGATGGCGAGGTTTCTCATTTCTTGGCGGGCGCCGGTTTCTTGGCGGAGCGCTTCTGTTTCGAAACCTCTTCGTCGTCGAGGTAACGGAAAGTCTTGGCGCTGGTATCCATCGCCAGCGTACTTCCGTCCTTGCCTGCCAGATTGATGGATATATCGTTGAGCGTGACGATGCGTGACAGCTGCGCAATATCGCTCGCAAACTGCCCCATGTCATGATAGGTGCCGGTGACCCGGACGCTAACCGGGAGTTCGGCGTAGAATTCTTTCATCGTCTCCTGCGGCGCCGGCTTGAACAGCTCGAATTGCAGACCCCGTCCGAGACCCGCCTGATTGATATCCACCAGCAAAGCGTCCATCTGCGACCGGTTAGGCAATTGCTTCAACAGCGCACCGAAAGAGTTGTCGATCTCGCGCAGTTGCTGGCGGTATAAATCGAGGTTGACCGAAAGCTGCTTCTTGTCCTTGTAGTCGACCTTCAACTTCGCTTCCTGCACCGCACCAGCCTCGAGTTCCTCAACCTGGCCCTGCCAGTCGACCGCATAGCCGACGGCAACCAGGGCAGAGAGCGTCGCCAGCAGGGCGAGCAGTTTCGGCAGCGCCGGCCAGGTCCCCGGATCTTTCGGGTTGAGATACTTGAATTGCTCAAGCAGCTTGTTCATCGGCCGACCTTATTTCTTCGCACCTGGCGCCGCGACACCGGGCGGCGCACCTTTGCCCGGCGCACCTTTGGCAGTTTCGGTCTCAGACTGCTTGCGTTTGAGGTCGACGTTCAGTACAAATTCCGACAGGCGCTTATTGTTTACATTGGCCACCTTGATTTCGACCAGGCTCGGGTTTTCCAGATACGGCGAAGATTCGAGGTTGCGCATCAAGGTCGATACCCGGGCGTTGGATTGCGCATAGCCGGTCAAATGAACCTTGGAACCGGTCTGCTTGATCGATTTCATATATACGCCGTCCGGCGTCTGCCGCACTAGTTGTTCGAGCAAATACACCGTCTGCGCGCGGTCGCCCTGCAGAGTTTCGATCACCTGCTTGCGCGACAGCAACGCCTGAATTTCTTCTTTCAGTTTCTTGATTTCCTCGATTTCCTTGTCGAGCTTGGTGTTCTCGTTCTTGAGAAAACTGTTGCGTTCCGCCTGGATCGAAATACGCGTGGCGTAATATCCGTGTACCAGCAAAACGATCGAAGCGGCCAAGCCGGCGACCATCCCCATGAGGATGAAGAACTGCAGATTGTGGGCCTTGCGGCGCGCTTCGCGCCAAGGCAGCAGATTAATGCGGATCACGGATCGAATCTCCGCATCGCCAGGCCGCAGGCGACCATCAGCGAAGGCGCATCGACGAGCAATCTCTTGGGCTGGATGCGCGGTGACACCTGCATACTTGCAAATGGATTGGCTACCCTGGTATTGACCTGGGAGCGGGACCCGACGATGTCCTCGAGCCCGGGGATCACGGCCGAACCGCCGGTTAGCAGAATATGTTCAATACTGGTGTACTGCGTCGAGGTGAAGAAAAACTGCATGGCGCGCTGCACTTCGAGCGCCAGATTTTCCAGGAACGGGCGCAGGATTTCGGCTTCATAGGAGTCAGGCAGTCCACCGCTGCGCTTGGCGCTCTCGGCCTCCTCCTGGCTCATGCCGTACTGACGCATGATGTCCTGGGTAAGTTGGCCGCCGCCGAAAGCCTGCTCCCGCGTGTATACGGTTTGATCGTTGCGTAGCACGGTCACGTTCATCACGTTGGCGCCTATATCGACCAAAGCGATGTTCTGCTCCCGGCCATCGTCAGGAAACTGTTTCTTGATCAGGTCGAATGCGGTCTGCACGGCATAGGATTCGACATCCATTACTAGGGACTTAAGCCCGGCCGCCTGCGCCACCGCCACGCGGTCCTCCACTTTTTCCTTGCGCGATGCCGCTATCAGCACCTCCGCCTCCTCGGCATTTGAGGGCGCTGGCCCGATCACTTGATAGTCGAGATTTACCTCCTCCAGGGCGAACGGAATGTACTGGTTTGCCTCGGTTTCGACCTGGATCCCCAACTCGTCGTCACGCAAGCCGGCCTGTACCACGATCTTCTTGGTGATAACCGCAGCGGAGGGAAGCGCCATGGCTACGTTCTTGGTACGCGTGGCAAGTTTCTTCCAGCCAAGTTTGATCGTTTCCGCAACAGCTTCGAGGTTGGTAATATTGCCATCCACCACGGCATCCTTGGGCAGGGGTTCGATCACATAGCGCTCCACGCGCAGAGCCCCCTTGCCGGCATCGACAATCTCGACCATTTTCACGGCGGACGAACTGATGTCCATGCCGAAAAGGGGCGGTGATTTGGGCTTGAAAATGTCGATGGCCAAGCGGAATTTCCCTTTGAACTATCCCCGGTTAGGAGCGATAAGTATAATTTACGTTAAATGCTAGCAACAAGTCCAGAGGATGTAAAGCAAATAATAGGGGCCGGATTAGGCTGGTTACGGCTGTCGCCATTGAGGTCTGCGTCTATGGATACTCTATAATGCCGGCCTACCAGATACCAAATCCGTCACCCTCTGGGCGGCGCCTGAGCCAAAATCGCTTGCTTCGCCCGGATCAGGACCCCAAACTTAGGCCCGTGCCAGGCGCCGTGGAATCTACTCTTGGGCAGTAAAACTATCATGTGGTTACGTCTCATCGCCTTTCCACTGTTGCTTCTCGGGGGGCTGGGCGTGATTGCCGGCGCACTCCTCGGCCTGCTGGTTTTGCTCGCCTATCCGAATCTGCCTTCGCTCGAAGTGCTTACCGACTACAGGCCCAAGGTACCGCTTCGGGTGTACACCACGGAAGGCATCCTGATCGGCGAATTCGGCGAGGAACGCCGCGCCATCGTTGCCATCGGCGACGTGCCAGCGGTGATGAAACAAGCCATCCTGGCAGCCGAAGACGAGCGCTTTTACCAGCATACCGGAGTGGACTATCAAGGCGTCATCCGGGCGGCCTACTCCAACCTGTCCTCGGGCGGGAGGCGTCAGGGAGCCTCTACCATCACCATGCAGGTGGCAAGGAACTTTTTTCTTTCCAGCGAAAAGACACTCACGCGCAAGTTGTATGAGGCGCTGCTCGCGTTCAAGATCGAAGCGAGCCTGTCCAAGGACGACATTCTGCAGATCTATATCAACCAGATCTACCTGGGTCAACGCTCCTACGGCTTTGCAGCGGCCGCGCAGACTTACTATGGCAAAGCGCTGAAAGATATCAGCCTGAGTGAGGCGGCGATGCTGGCTGGCCTGCCCAAGGCACCCTCGAGCTTTAATCCTGTAGTCAACCCAAAACGTGCCAAACAACGGCAGCAGTACGTGCTGCGGCGCATGCGCGAACTGGGTCACATTACCGATGCGCAACTCATCGAGGCGCAGAAAGCGCCGCTGGCAGTCAAGCACCAGGCGAACGAATATGCGGTGCACGCCGAATTCGTGGCTGAAATGGTGCGGCAGATGCTGTATGAGCGCTTCGCCGACGACGTCTATTCCAAGGGCTATCGCGTCTATACGACCATCACCAAAGCCGACCAGGAGGCCGCCTACGAGGCATTGCGCCGCGGCGTGCTGGACTACGACAAACGCCATGGCTATCGCGGCCCCGAAGGGTATATCGAGCTACCCGCGGAAGGCGCGCCGGATGAAACCATCGAAGAGGCGCTGGCGGAAGAATCGGACAGCGACGATCTCCTCGCCGCGGTGGTGTTGGAGGCGAGCGCGAGGCAGGTGCGCGCCTATCTTCGCGGCGGCGAAGTCGTAACCATAGCGGGCGACGGCCTCAAATTTGCCCAGAAAATGCTCGATGACAAGGCTGCCGCCAACAAGAGGGTGCGGCGCGGGGCCGTGGTCCGCGTCCAGAAGGACGAAAAGCGCAATTGGCAAATCCTGCAGTTACCCGAGGCAGAATCCGCATTTATCGCCATCAGCCCGGGCGACGGCAAGGTTCGCGCGCTGGTAGGCGGATTCGACTTCAACCGCAGCAAGTTCAATCATGTCACCCAGGCTTGGCGCCAGCCGGGCTCGAGTTTCAAACCCTTTGTCTATTCGGCGGCACTGGAGAAAGGCTTTACGCCGGCCACTATCGTCGACGACGCCCCGATCGTCGTTGATGCGGCTCAGACCGGCAGCCAGACTTGGGAACCGCACAACTACGATGGAAAATATGAGGGCCCGATGCGCCTGCGCATGGGGCTGGCAAAATCCAAGAACATGGTCTCGATCCGCGTACTGCAGGCGATCGGACCGCAGTATGCGCAAGACTACATTACCCGCTTCGGTTTTGACGCCGAAAAACACCCGCCCTATCTCACCATGGCGCTGGGCGCAGGCTCGGTTACACCCTGGCAAATGGCGCGCGGGTATGCGGTATTCGCCAATGGCGGCTATCGTGTCGAACCATACCTGGTGCAGCGCATCGTCGATGACCGCGGCAATGTGCTCGCCCAGGCGCAGCCACCGCGCGCCGGCGATGAAAGTCTGCGCGTGATCGACCAGCGAAACGCCTTCGTCATGGACAGCATGCTGCACGACGTCGTGCGCTTTGGCACGGCGGCACGCGCGATGTCGCTTGGGCGCAAGGACCTCGCCGGCAAGACCGGCACCACCAACGACTTGGTCGATGCCTGGTTCGCCGGCTATCAACCGACACTGGTGGCGATCGCCTGGATCGGCTTTGATCAGCCGCGCAAGCTGGGCAACAACGAAACCGGATCGGTAGCGGCACTGCCGATCTGGATGAATTACATGAGCAAGGCACTCCGTGGCGTCGAAGAGTCGTTCCAGCAGGTGCCCGAGGGGGTGGTAAGCGTCAACGTCAACCCCGACACCGGCCAGACCACTGGCGAGGACAAACTGGGAGAGTATTTCTATCGCGAGAACGTGCCGCCCGCCCAAAAACGCGATGCGCCAGATGGCGTCTCGCGCGCAGCGGAAGCGGCCAAGACTCCGTTCTAGGACTGCATGAGCTGACCTGGGCGGCTGCGGAATCTCGAATCGCCCCCCGAATAGGTGGCAACCACGCGGCGCGCTGGCCAGTTACGCTTCAGCGTTCGCCAGATCCACCGGTTGCCCCGACTGCTGACTGACATAGGTCGACAGCGCCGCGAACAACTCGCTGCCGTCGCGGGTATTGACCCAGATCGGGCCATTGCGGCGGAAGTGATAACCGCCAGATTTCGCCGCCACCCAGACTTCCTGCACCGCGGCCTGGCTGTTGACGATGATTTTGCTGCCGTCGGCGAACTCGATTTCGAACACGCTGGTGCCCTTGAACTCGCAGTCAGCATCAATGCCGCTTGCCTCGATGCGCCGGTCGAGTTGCTGCAGCGTCAGCTCGGCCAGCCGCGTAAATTCGCTCTCGTCCATCGATATTGGGTCCCGTACTCCCGTGCTAACATTCATCCATGCGTGCCATTGCCACCGCCATCGTCATTTGTCTGATGCTGCAGGCCTGCGGCTCCAAGGGCGCACTGTTTCTGCCGCCGGAAAAGGGCGGTGAGAAGCAGTCCAATAGTAACAAACTAAATTAAGCGCCAGGTTCGCTTTTCGCGACGGCTCGCGGCACGCAGAGTCGGTTCCGTTGGAAGCGATCGCGCGCGAGTTTGTTTGGGTTGCACTGTTGCGTCTATTCCCGCACCGCCCTCGCCAGGGCCCTTGCGCAGTTCCAGACCGTCTGCCACGGGCACGACACGCCGGTGTGTTACGCCGTGCGCATGAGTTCCAGCTACAACAGCAGGTCGCGTGCGGCCGAGGTAATGGTGGACGCGGACGCGACCCATCTGATCCGCGAACGCAAACGGCCGGAAGCGCTTTTTGCTTTGGAACACCATTTGCGTTAGATTGCGCGATCTGTATCGAGGCCAAACGCGGCGGCTACGACCAATAAACGGATGCTTCGCCGCATTCCGGCATTGACGTACAAATTCATCCACCCGAACCCGGCGGATCCTGGATCCGACCGCTTTTTTTCGAGACGACGGTGAGCAAACCAAACCAACTGATACTCGCAGGACTTGCAGCCACTGCGCTCGTTGCGGGAGCTTTTTTTACCTATGACGGAGCCGCTCTGCGAGCGCAGAGCGCTAAGCCGGCCAAGGGCGCCCCTGCGGTTCCGGTTTCGGTTACAACGGTCGCTCAGCAGTCGGTAGCGGTCCGAATCGCGGCTATCGGCAACGTCGAAGCCTACGCCACAGTAGCGCTCAAATCGCGCGTCGACGGGCAGATCGTCGAAGTCGCCTTCAAGGAGGGTCAGCGGGTGGCCAAAGGGGCAGTGTTGTTCAATATCGATCCGCGCCCATTCGAAGCCACGCTGCGCCAGGCCGAGGCCAATCTGATGCGCGATACGGCGCAGAAGGAACAGACACGTTCGCAGGAACGTCGTTACCAGGAATTGTTGCAGAAGCATTTCGTTTCGAAGGAAGCCTACGCGCAAATCCGCACCAACGCGGATGCCGCTGAAGCCGTTGCACTAGCCAGCAGGGCAGCGGTCGAGAACGCCAAACTTCAGCTTGAATACTGCACCATACGCTCGCCGCTGGACGGATTTGTCGGAAAAGTGCTGCTGCAGATGGGCAACATGGTCAGAGCCAGCGATGCCAGTCCACTGGTAGTCATCAATCAGGTTCAACCGATTTCTGTCAATTTCGCCGTACCCGAGCAGTTCCTGCCATCGATCCGCGCGCACCGGGCGAAGGGACAACTGCAGGTTGAGGCGTCGCCACCCAATTCGGACAAAGTTGCCGCAACCGGAACGTTGAGTTTCATCGACAACAACGTCGACAGCACGACCGGCACGATCAAACTGAAGGCGGTGTTCCCGAACAAGGACAGCGCGCTGTGGCCGGGCCAATTCGTCAACACCAGCCTCAAGCTCTATGACCAGACGGACGCGCTGGTCGTTCCGTCGCAGTCGGTGCTGACCGGGCCCAAGGGACAATATGCCTATGTGGTCAAGGCCGACATGACCGCCGAAGTACGCACGGTCGAAGTGGACCGGGTCGATGGCGACAACACCATCGTTTCCAAAGGCCTGACGAAAGGCGAAACGGTTGTCGTCAGAGGCCAGTTGCGCCTGTCACCGGGCGCCAAGATCATGATCGCCAAGCCTGCGACCGCCAAGCCGTGAACATCGCCGAACTGTTCGTGCGGCGGCCGGTCATGACCGTCCTGGTCATGAGCGCGATCGTGATTTTCGGTCTGGTAGGTTTTCGCCTGCTGCCGGTAAGCCAACTGCCCAGCATCGATTTCCCGACGATTCAGGTTACGGCGGAACTTCCCGGAGCGAGCCCGGAGACGATGGCCTCCGCCGTGGCCACGCCGTTGGAGAAACAGTTCTCCACCATTGCCGGCATCGATACCATGACGTCGATCAGCGGCCAGGGTGTGGCGCAGATAACGATCCAGTTTGCGCTCGATCGCAACATCGACGCCGCCGCCCAGGACGTGAATTCAGCCATCGCGTCGGCAGCGCGGCAGCTGCCGGCTACCATGCCGGCGCCGCCGTCCTTCCGCAAAGTCAATCCGGCGGAATTTCCGGTGTATTACCTCGCCCTAACCTCGGATGTGCTGCCGCTGTCGACCGTCAATGAATATGCCGAAACATTTCTGGCGCAACGTATCTCCACCATCAGCGGCGTGGCCCAGGTGCAGGTGTTCGGGCAGCAGAAGTACGCGGTGCGGGTGCAGGTTGATCCGAGCCAGCTCGCGGCGCGCGGCGTCGGCATCAACGAGGTCGAACAAGCGATTTCCCAGGCCAATGTCAACCTGCCCACGGGCACCCTGTACGGCAAGGACCGCGTATTCGCGGTACAGGCCACCGGACAGTTGTTCAATGCCGCCGCTTTCCGCCCGATCATCGTTACCTATCGCAACGGCTCTGCCGTACGATTGAGCGAACTCGGCCGGGTTATCGACTCGGTGCAAAGCGACAAGGTCGCCGCCTGGTTCAAGGGCACGCGCGGCATCGTCCTCGCGATCCAGCGTCAGCCCGGGACCAATACCATCGAAGTGGTGGATTCGATCAAGAAGCTGCTGCCCACCTTCCGCGCAGAGGTTCCGGCAGGTATCGATATCAATATTCTGTATGACCGTTCCGTGACGATCCGCGCCTCGGTCGAGGAAGTGGAGTTCACGCTGCTGCTGTCGCTCGCCCTGGTGGTCATGGTGATTTTCCTTTTCCTGCGCAACATTCCTGCGACCATCATTCCCAGCGTTGCGCTGCCCCTGTCGATTGTCGGGACTTTTGCGGCCATGTATCTGCTTGGCCACAGCCTGGACAATATTTCGTTGATGGCGCTGACGCTGTCGGTAGGCTTCGTCGTGGACGATGCCATCGTGATGCTGGAGAACATCACCCGCCATATCGAGATGGGCAAAAGCCGCATGCAGGCAACCCTGGACGGTTCCAAGGAAATCAGCTTTACCATCTTGTCGATGACGATTTCGCTGGTCGCGGTATTCATTCCGGTGTTGTTCATGGGGGGCATACTCGGGCGGCTGCTGCACGAGTTTGCGGTGGTCATCATGGTTGCGGTGCTGATCTCCGGTTTCGTCTCGCTCACGCTCACGCCGATGATGTGCAGCCGCATGCTCAAGGCGCATGGGACGCAACAGCACGGGCGAGTCTTCATGGCGAGCGAGCGAGCGTTCGACGCAGTCAAGAACGCCTATGCCGTGACGCTGCGCTGGACGCTTGAGCACCGGCGCAGCACCATGGTGGCGTTCCTCGGCATTATCGTCGCCACGGGATTCCTTTTCGTGCAGATGCCGAAGGGCTTTTTGCCAAGCGAGGATTCGGGCCAGCTGTTCTGCTTCACCGAGGCGCCACAGGATGTTTCCTTCGACGCCATGGCCGGCCTGCAGACGCAGGTGGCGGAAATCATCCGCCAGGATCCCAACGTCGAAGCGGTCATGTCCTTCATCGGCGCCAGCGGCTTCAGCCCAGCACTCAACGTCGGCCGCATCACCATCACCCTCAAGCCGCGCAACCAGCGCAAGTCGGCCGACGAGATCGTTCGTGGACTGCGACCCAAGGTGAACGCGGTGCTCGGCATCAAGGCGTTCATGCAGAACGTGCCGACGATCCGCATCGGCGGGCAGCTGACCAAGAGCCCGTACCAGTACGTTCTGAAGGGCGCTAACACCGAGGAGCTGTACCACTGGGTACCGATCATCGAGGCGAAACTGAAGACCCTGCCGGCGCTGATCGACGTGGCCAGCGATCTGCAGATCACGCGTCCGCAGGTGACGGTGGAGATCGACCGTGAAAAAGCCTCCGCGCTGGGAGTCAGCGTGCAGCAGATCGAGCTCGCGCTGAACAACGCCTATGGCGCGCGCCAGGTATCGACCATTTACACCGCGACCAACCAGTATTGGGTCATGCTCGAGCTCGAGCCGCGCTTCCAGACCGATCCGTCGGTGCTGTCCAAACTCTATGTGCGCGCCTCGACTGGAGCTCTGGTACCACTGGGTTCGCTCGCCAAGCTAACCTTCGGCGTTGGACCGCTATCGGTCAGCCACCTCGGCCAGTTGCCTTCGGTCACGTTTTCATTCGATCTTCGTCCGGGAATCGCACTGTCGCAGGCGATCGAGGAAGTCAACAAGTCGACGCGGGAACTGCAGGTGCCCGCCACGCTTACCACCACATTCCAGGGCACGGCACAGGCGTTCCAGGCCTCGCTCCAGGGCATGGGGCTGCTGCTGCTGCTGGCCGTGGTGGTGATTTATCTGGTGCTAGGCATCCTCTACGAAAGCTTCATCCATCCGCTGACCATCCTGTCGGGCTTGCCGACGGCGGCGCTCGGTGCGCTGCTGACGTTGCTTGCCTTCGGCATCGAACTCAACATCTACGCCTTCGTCGGCATGATCATGCTGATCGGCATCGTCAAGAAGAACGCGATCATGATGATCGACTTCGCCATCGAGGCGCAGCGCAAGGACGGCGCAAAGCCGGCCGATGCGATCTACGAAGCCTGTCTGGTGCGCTTCCGGCCGATCATGATGACGACCATGGCGGCGCTGATGGGCAGCCTGCCTATCGCGCTGTCGATTGGTGCCGGCGGAGAGGCAAGGATGCCTCTGGGCCTGGCGGTAGTGGGGGGACTGGCCGTATCGCAGGTGCTGACGCTTTACATCACGCCGGTGATCTACATCTACTTCGAGCGCATGCAGGAATGGATGACGCGGCGGCGCGGCGCGCCCGCGGCGGCCGGGCTTGGCACCGCTGACTGATAAGCGGGCGCACGAGCCCGGGAATTTTGCAAGGGGCTTACGCCCCGTTTCGTTCCCCCGGGACGCTTAGCGCAGGCCGGCGATATAGTCGGCGACCGCCTCGATTTCGCGATCGGACAATCGACCGGCGACGCCGCGCATGCTCGCGGCGAAATCGTTGACGCGCGCGCCGGATCGAAACGCTTTCAGCTGCGCTTCGACATATTCGGCATGCTGGCCGGAAAGCCGGGGGTATTGTGCCGGCATGCCGGCGCCGTTCGGGCCGTGGCAGGACGCACACGCGGCGATGCCTTCGCTGGCGATGCCACCGCGGTAAATCCTTTGTCCCAGTGCGACCAAGTCCTTGTTCTTAGCGGCCCCCGGTTTGGCCGCCTGGCCGGCATAATAAGCCGCGACGTTGCGCATGTCCTCGGGCGACAGGTTGGTGACCATCGCAGACATCACCGGATTGTCGCGTTCCGCCTTTTTGCCAGCCGTGGCTTTGAAATCCGCAAGTTGCTTGTACAGGTACTCGGGAATCTGACCGGCCAGCTTGGGATTTGCCGCGATCTGGCTGTTGCCGTCGGCGGCATGGCAGGCTGCGCACACCTCGTTGGCGACGCCCTGCGCTTTGGCGGCGGTCCCTTTGAACGGCGGATCGGCGGCAAACGTCGTCGTCGATGCGATCATGGCGGCGAGCGCCAGGATAAATTTCATGCTCAAGCTCCTCGAAGCGGGGTATATCTGAAAAGCTGATATTCTATCTGAGTTTCAGCCCTTCGGACCCCCCAGCCATGTCGTTGTTCCGCGGCGCCAGCTTCTATATCACCGCCCACCACCTCTCCGATCTGCCACCGCCGCTGGGCCCCGAGATCGCGTTTGCCGGACGTTCCAACGCCGGCAAGTCCAGCGCTATCAACACCCTGGTCGACCATAATCGCCTGGCCTTCGTAAGCAAAACGCCGGGCCGCACGCAACAGATCAATTTTTTCAGCCTCCGGGGTGGCGCTTTCCTGGTGGACCTGCCCGGTTATGGCTACGCCAAGGTGCAGCGCGAGCTGCGCGCGCATTGGGAGCAATTGCTTTCGACTTATTTGCAGACACGCGGTTCGCTGTTCGGCATGGTGCTGATCATGGATGCACGCCACCCGCTCACGCCGCTCGATGCCCAGATGCTCAACTGGTTCGCCACGACAGGCAAGCCGGTGCACGTGCTGTTGTCGAAGTCGGACAAGCTGTCGCGACAGGCGGCGCAGAACACGCTCAAGGCAGTGCGGCTTGGCCTGCGCGACTACGCCGACAATTACACCGCGCAGCTATTTTCCAGCTCGAAGAAACACGGCATGGAAGAAGCCGAGACCATCATCGAAGGCTGGTTGGGTATCAATCACGAAGACAAAAAAAAAGCCCCCGGCCAAAGGGGATCGAAACCGGGGGCGAGTACGCCTTAATCAGGGTTAAGGCACCCGCTCAGGGAGGGGAAGCGGGAGATGGCCATTGCCATCTACTGATAAGATTTGAAATTCGGCAAAAAGTTTCCGGAAATCCGCTGGAATCGGGGAATTTGTTCCAACGCTTTGATAAATAAAGAGGGTTAAACACAATCATGAAAGTCTACGGCAGCTTTCCGGCGGTGCGCATGCGCCGCATGCGGCGAGACGATTTCACCCGCCGGCTGATGCGGGAGCATGTGCTCACGGCGAATGATCTGATCTACCCGGTGTTTGTCATGGAGGGCGCCAGGAAGACGCAGGCGGTCGCATCCATGCCGGGCGTAGAGCGCATGACACTGGACAAACTGCTACCGGTAGCCGAACGCTGCCTGAAACTCAAGGTTCCGGTGCTGGCGTTATTCCCAGTGATTGACGCTAAACTGAAGACGCTGGACGGCCGCGAAGCGGCCAACCCGAAAGGCCTGATCCCGCGTGTGGTCGCGCGCCTGAAAAAAGAATTCCCGGAACTGGGCGTGATGTGCGACGTGGCGCTGGACCCCTACACCAGCCACGGTCAGGACGGCGTAATCGATGCGAACGGCTACATCCTCAACGACACCACGCTGGCCATCCTGGAAAAACAGGCACTCACCCAGGCCGCCGCCGGAGTCGATATCGTCGCACCCTCGGACATGATGGACGGGCGCATCGGCCGAATTCGCGCTGCACTGGACAAGAGGCGTTTCATCCACACCCGCATCATGGCCTATTCAGCCAAATATGCGTCTGGGTTCTACGGACCGTTTCGCGACGCGGTCGGTTCCGCCGCCAACCTGGGCAAGGGAAACAAATTCACCTATCAGATGGATCCCGCCAACACCGACGAGGCGTTGTGGGAGGTCGGCCTGGATCTGCAGGAAGGCGCGGACATGGTTATGGTAAAACCCGGCATGCCCTATCTCGACATCCTGCGACGGGTAAAGGATGAATTCAAAGCGCCGACTTTCGTTTATCAGGTGAGCGGCGAATATGCAATGCTCAAGGCGGCAGGGATGAATGGCTGGATCAACGAGAGGACCTGCGCCATGGAAGCGCTGCTCGGATTCAAGCGCGCGGGCGCCGACGGCATCCTGACTTATTACGCGCTCGATGCAGCCCAGTGGATCAAAGAGGCTTGAATACTGTTGGTAGGCTGTTGAAAAACGCTTCCCGAATTAACGGTTGTCATACTCTAGTTCACCTTCTCAGAGGGGAGCGTTTTTCGGCAGCCTCCGATTTGGGGGATATAAAAGGGGGCGTGCCCCTTTTTTCAACAACCCGCTAGCCGAAAATGATTGCAACGCCATGCGCTTCGGCCGCGCCAACGGCGATCGAGCCGTCAGGCACGCGCGTCGGATGCAAACCACCCGCGCGCAGCGTGCGCTCAGCCATGTCGCGGTTGCGTACACGAATGAACAGTGCGGCCATGCAGGGCTGGTGGCGCGCGCTGATCCATACTCCAGGCAGCTTCTTCGCCAGCGCCTCCTCGCTCACGACTGCAATCGGTGTGTCGCCGGTATTGATCAGCAGACCCTCGCGAATTGCCTTTGCCTTGACATCGAACAGGCGCTCGTAGGCAGCCGCAGTCACTGCCACGTCAGGGCTGATGATTGCCAGCGCTGCTAGGCCAGTTGCGGTATTCGCGTGGGACTGATACTCGGGACGCCACACCACATCGCGCGCGAAATGCTGGCACAGAAAAATCTGTCCGCCGGGCGTCTGCTCCAAACCAAGCTGGGTGATGCGGAACGAAGCGGTTTTCGTCCCCTCTGCCAATTGCACCGGGCGCGAGAAATCGACCGGTTCAGTCGGAGCGAATGCCGCGGCAGCGAGTTCGCCGAAAGCGCCGCGCGCGTTATCGGTCTTTAGCGCGATCGCCGCCAGACCGTCGCCGATGCGGGCAAAATCGTAATAATATTCGCGGCCCGGCAGGCGTTGCGGCACCATTTGCAGCTCAAAATAATCGTGCCCGAACATGACGCAGTGATTCTGCGAGCCCAGCGTATGGTAACCGCGAGGAGTAAGGGTGAATCCCATGCGCTTGAACGTATCCTGGGTCGAATCCAGATCGCGCGCCGCAACGACCACGTGGTCTATACCCTTGATATGTTTTCTCATTTATTTCTCTTGTTCTGTCGACGCGCCATTATAATTGCGTTGACGACCGTTGCCGAGACCAGTCCGGCGATTCTCTACACGGCGTACGATCGACGACTCAACTAATGAGTTAGCGCTTGCTATCGCAGCAGGGCAACAGGAGAAACAATCATGCTTTTCATGGACCACGGAAAAGGCGGCACAGCCGAGGTATTGAAACCAGCAGAGGGGCCGGTTCCGCAGCCGCAGACGGGCGAAGTCGTGATCGAAGTGCGTTACGCCGGCGTCAATCGTCCCGACCTGTTGCAGCGCTCCGGCAGTTATCCGCCGCCACCTGGCGCCTCGCCTATCCTCGGCCTAGAGGTTGCCGGGCGCGTCAGTGCAGTCGCGCCGGACGTGACGCAGTGGAAAACCGGCGATCTGGTGTGCGCGCTGACTCCGGGCGGCGGCTACGCCGAATACTGCGCGGTTCCGGCGCCGCACTGCCTTTCAGTACCCAAGGGGCTGTCGTTGCAGGAAGCGGCCGCATTGCCGGAGAATTTCTACACCGTTTGGACCAACGTGTTCGATCGCGGCCATCTCAAGGCGGGCGAGACCTTCCTCGTGCACGGCGGTTCCAGCGGCATCGGCCTCACCGCTATTCAACTGGCCAAGGCATTCGGCGCGACGGTCTACACCACAGTGGGCAATGCACAGAAGGCGGAATTCTGTCGCAACATCGGGGCCGACGCCGCCATCAATTATCGCGAGCAGGAATTCGTTGTGGAGATCGCGCAACTGACGAACAAGAGAGGCGTGGACCTGATACTGGACATGGTGGGCGGCCCCTATATCGAAAATAACCTCAAGTCCCTGGCGCTCGAAGGACGCCTGGTGCAAATCGCGTTTCTGCAAGGGAGCAAGGCCGCTCTGGATTTCCTGCCTATCATGATCAAGCGCATCACCGTCACCGGTTCGACGTTGCGACCGCGCACCGTGGCGCAGAAAAGCGCTATCGCGCAGGACTTGCGCAAGCAGGTCTGGCCGCTGCTCGAATCAGGAAAGGTGAGACCGGTGATTCACGCGACGTTCCCGCTGAAGGACGCCAAACTGGCGCATGAGCTGATGGAGTCGAGCAAGCACATCGGCAAGATCATGCTGGAAGTGAAGACAAGCTAGGACGCCTCGCCTTGCGTCACGACGCCTGAGACTACATTCCAGTCAGGCGATCAAAAGGCGGCAGCGCGGTTCAGCGTAGAAAGAAATTCGTCCGCCGACTGGTAGCCGATCACCCGCAATCCCGGAACCTCCCTGCCCTGCCGGTCAAAGAAAACAATGCCCGGTGGCCCGAACAGGCTGAAGCGCTTGAGCAGGGCCTTGTCCTCCGGCGAATTGGCGGTGACATCCGCCTGCAGCAACAGCATCTGGTCCATTTTCGCTTTCACCCTTGCGTCAGTAAACGTAAAGGCCTCCATTTCCTTGCACGAAATGCACCAGTCGGCGTAAAAATCGAGCATCACCGGTTTGCCGGGGGCGGCAAGTTTCGCTTCGAGTTCGGTCAGATTTATGACACGGGTGAAACGCGCGCCCTGCGCCGCGCGCTCGCCTCCGGCCGAGAGGCCTGCAAGCGGTCGCAACAGGTCGCGGCTGCCGGAGAGCGCGCCGATGGCCAACGCCGCTCCGGCCAGCAATGCCAGAAAACCTACCCCTTTCCACAGCCGCGCGCCGGTCCCGGCGTTCGGCGGCAGCGCATCGATCGCGCGCAGGGCCATGGCCGATCCGATGAGCAGTGCCGCCCAGGCGAGCATCTGTGCCGCAACCGGCAGCACCGGCGACACGATATAAATCGCCACGGCGAGCAACATCACTCCGAAGAAATGCTTTACCGAACGCATCCAGTGGCCCGACTTGGGCAGGAACTCGCCCTCGAACACGCCGACCAGTATCAAAGGCACGCCCATGCCGAGCGACATGGCGAAAAGCGCCGTGCCCCCGAGCATCACGTCGCGCGTCTGGCTGATGTAGAGCAGGGCGCCGGCCAGTGGTGCCGCCACGCACGGACTCACGATTGCAGCGGAAAAAACCCCCATTAGCACCACCGCACCCAGATGCCCGCCCTTGAATCGATTGCTTGCCTTGGTCATGCGTGCATGAAAGCCGGCCGGCAGCTGTAGTTCGTAGAAACCGAACATCGACAACGAGAGCAGTACGAACACCGCGGCGAAAGTCGACAGCACCCAGGGATTCTGCAGCGCGGCGGACAATAGATTTCCCGACAATGCCGCGGCGACGCCGATCCCGGTGTAGGTAATCGACATTCCCATCACGTAGGCCAACGACAGCGTAAATGCGCGCGCGCGCGTCGCATTGCGGCCTTCGCCAACGATAATGCCGGACAAAATCGGCACCATCGGCAGCACGCACGGTGTGAAAGTGAGCAGGAGGCCGGCGCCGAAAAACGCCGCCGCGATCAGCCACAGGCTGCCCGAAGCGAGCAGTCGCTGGAACCGCGCCTCCTCGCCGACGATGCCGCTGGCGTCGGGCGCGCGCGCCGCCTCGGAAAAAGCCGTGAACGCGGCCGGTGCAGCGCTACTGCCAAAGACGGGGAGTTCGATCGCGGCCGTTTGCAACTGCGGCACATAACATACACCCACGTCCGCGCAGCCCTGAGACGTCACCGCCAGCTTCAGTCGCTCAACGCTCGCATCGCGCGTAATCGGCAGGCGGATGCGCACCTCCTTGCGATAGGTTTCGACCTTGCCAAAAAACTCGTCGTTATGAACATCGCCCGGTGGAAACTGCGCGGCGCCGAGCCTTACTGTTTCGGGTTTCGCAGAGAACTTGAACTTGTTGCGGTACATGTAATAGCCGTCGGCGATCCGAAAGCGAACTTCGAGTGTGTTCGCGTCGAGCGCCTGCGCTGAAAACTTGTACGCCACTTCGGGCGGAAGCAGATCCTGCGCCGCGGCGGACCCGTACACGCAGAACGCCAGCAGCAACGGGAGAATTCGAAAAATCTTGAATTGCATACGGAAATTGTCGACTCAGGCCGGCGCGCTGGCGCGCGTTTCGGACTCGACCCACTGTAAGTAGGCCGGCAGGCCCTGAGTGACTGGGACCGCAATGATCTCCGGAAGTTCATACGGATGATTGGCGCGAATCGACGCCTCGAGGGCCGCGTAGCGGTCCTCTGTGGTCTTTATCAGCAACGGGTACTCCTGCGCCTGCTCAATCTTCCCCTGCCAGCGGTAGACCGAAGCGCAGGGCGCGAGCAGATTTACGCAGGCGGCCAGGCGCTGCCCGACGAGCAGGGCGGCAAGTATTTCCGCGCTCGCCTGGTCAGGAAGACTGGTGATCACAAGCAAACTAGTCACGGTATCAGACCACAATCACTTGCGGCACACCCTCGCGCACGCTCGGATAGCGCAGTCGCACGCCCATTTCTGTTTTCATGCGCGCATTGACCAGGCGGCGCGATTCACGCATGAATGACAGCAATCCTTCGGAAATCGCGCCCGCTTCCGCCGCCGCGCGCGTAATGCGCGGCGGGCGCGCCAGACCGGCGCGGTCGGCGACCAGGTCGAAGTAATCGCCCATTTTCATTTCGCTGTCGTCACTCGCATTGAATACGCGCCCGGCTGCGCCGTGCGCGAGCGCGGTTCCACAGATGGCGGCCAGATCGTCGGCATGGATGTGATTGGTATAGACATCATCCTCCGGCCGCAGCACCGGCGCGCCGCGCCGCAATTGCGCCAGCGGCAGGCGTTCGGCGGCGTAGATCCCGGGCACGCGCAACACGATTACTGCAACTCCGCTGTGCTTGCCCCAGGCGAGCAGCTTGCGCTCGGCATCGGCACGGCGTGTGCCGCGCTGCGTCTGCGGCGAAAGCGGCCGGTCCTCGTCCACCCACGCACCGCCGCAGTCTCCGTAGACGCCGCTGGTGCTGATGTAAACAAGGCGTTCGGGCGGCCGTGGCGCGAGCGCGCGTATCAGGTTGGCACTGCGCTGATCGATTTCCCCGCTGTCCCCGGGTGGCGCCAGATGCAATACAAAATCCGCGACTTCGGCCGCCGCCAGCAGCGTGGCGGGATGATCGAGATCACCCGACAGCGGGGCTACGCCGAGCGCCGCAATGCGCCCGGCCTGCGCATCCGAGCGCACCAGTCCGAACACCTGGTAATCGCCCACGAGCTGCGGTAATGCGCGCAATGCGATATCGCCACAGCCAACGATGAGCAGTCGCTTCATAGTAAAATTGTACCCGTTCCCATAGCGCCATTATCGTCGATGTCTCATCAAGTCACCATTCGGCCCAGCGGCCACAGCTTTCACGTTCAGCCTGACGAAACCGTGCTGGTCGCCGCGTTGCGCGAGGGCTTCAGCCTCGCCCACGGCTGTCGCAATGGCGCCTGCGGCAGCTGCAAGGGAAAATTGCTCGACGGAAAAATCGATTACGGCAAGCATTCCGATAGCGCGCTCTCTGCCGCCGAGCAGGCGAACGGTCTGGCATTGTTCTGCGTCGCCCGCCCGTTGAGCAACATTGTCATCGAATGCCGCGAGGTAAGCGCGATCAAGGACCAGCAGGTCAAAATCCTGCCCTGCCGTGTGCAGACCATGGTCAGGCCGGCACCGGACGTTGCCGTGATTTCCCTCAAGCTTCCAGCGACCGAGCGCCTGCAATATCTGGCCGGGCAGTATATCGAGTTCCTTCTCAAGGACGGCAAGCGGCGCAGCTATTCCATGGCCAACGCGCCGCATGACGACGCGCTGCTGCAAATCCATGTGCGCCATCTCGCGGGCGGCGTGTTTACCGATCACGTGTTTGAAAAGATGAAAGAGCGCGACATCCTGCGCTTCGAAGGACCGCACGGCACATTTTTTCTGCGCGAGGACAGCGAAAAGCCGATGGTGCTGCTGGCCAGCGGCACCGGCTTCGCGCCGATCAAGGCGATCATCGAGCATGCGCTGTACAAGGGCATCACCCGGCCCATGACGCTGTACTGGGGCGGACGCCGTCCGCGCGATCTGTATCTGGACGATCTCGCCCGCAGCTGGGTCACCGCGCATTCCAACATTCGCTATATACCGGTGATTTCCGACGCGCTGCCCGAGGATGCCTGGGTCGGGCGCGGCGGTTTCGTCCATCGCGCCGTGATTGAGGATTTTCCCGACCTGTCCGGCCATCAGGTCTATGCCTGCGGCGCGCCGGTGGTGATCGACGCAGCGCGGCGCGATTTCAGCGCCCTGTGCGCGCTGCCGCCGGAGGAGTTCTACGCCGACGCGTTTACCACCGAGGCCGACCTCGCCAAGGTCAAGTGAGCGCGGGTCGGCAGCCGAAACACGCTGACCTAGCTTGGTTCCGCGTATCGACAACCGACTTCAATCGGATTCCCCAAGATACGCCGCGCGCACCTTCGGATCGTCGAGCAGTTCCCGCGCCGGTCCCGACAGCGTAATCAAGCCGGTTTCCATCACATAACCGTGGCTGCTGACTTCCAGCGCCAAGCGCGCGTTCTGCTCCACCAGAAGTATGGTGACACCTTCCTTCGCCACGGCCAGGATGGTCTCGAAGATCTTTTGCACCAGCAGCGGCGCGAGCCCCATGCTCGGTTCGTCCAGCAACAATAGCTTCGGCCGGCTCATCAACGCCCGGCCGATGGCGAGCATCTGTTGTTCGCCACCGGAGAGCGTACCGGCAGACTGACCACGGCGCTCGGCCAGGCGCGGGAACAAACTGAATGCGCGCTCCAGGTCCCGCCGGACTTCTACCGCGTCGCTGCGCACATAGGCACCCATGGCAAGATTTTCCGCCACCGTGAGCTGACCGAACACGCCGCGGCCCTCCGGCACCAGCGCCAGTCCGCGGCGCACCAGTTCGAACGAGCGCGTGCCCCCGATCGGCACGCCCTCGTAGCGAATCGCCTCCGCCGCGACAGGCAGCAGACCGGCGATAGCTTTCAGCGTAGTGGTCTTGCCCGCACCGTTAGTGCCAATCAGGCACACCAGCTCCCCTTTGGGAACGCAAAGATCGATTCCCTTGACCGCCTTGATGCCGCCATAGGCCACCTCCAGGCGCGTCAACTGCAGCAGACTCACGCCGCCACTCCAAGGTAGGCCTCGATGACGCGCGGGTCGCGTTGCACTTCGCGCGGCGGGCCTTCGGCAATGCTACGGCCGTAATCGAGCACCAGCACCCGGTCGCACAGGCCCATCACCAGCTTCATGTCGTGCTCGATCAGGAGGATAGTGGTCCCGTCGGCGCGCACACGCTCGAGCAGGCGCCTCAACTCCAGTGTCTCAGTGGCGTTCATCCCGGCGGCCGGTTCGTCCAGCGCCAGGAGTGTGGGCTCTGTGGCAAGGGCGCGCGCGATCTCCAGCCGCCGCTGGTCGCCGTAAGGCAGCTGCCGCGCCACGTCGTTGGCGCGCGCCGCGATGCCCACATAGTTGAGCAATTCCAGAGCGCGCTTCTCGATCGCCGCTTCTTCGTCTAGCGTTGCACGCGTGCGCAGGATCGCGCCAAACACGCCGGCGCGCGTGCGCACATGGCGCCCGATCATCACGTTGTCCAAGGCGGAGAGATTGCCGAACAGGCGGATATTCTGGAACGTGCGCGCAATGCCGCGCGCCGCGATCTGATCGGGTCTGAGTCCGGCAAGCGGCGCCCCGGCGAAGCGAAACCCCCCCGAGTCGCAGGCGTAAATGCCGGTAAGCGTGTTGAATAGCGTCGTCTTGCCGGCGCCGTTGGGGCCGATCAGCCCGTAAATCTCGCCGCGATTAATGCTGAATCCAACTTCGGCCAGAGCCAGCACTCCGCCAAAGCGCTTGTCCAGACCCGTGCACTCGAGCAGCGCCGCGCTCATTCCGCCCCGTCCTCCGGTTTCGACAGTTCGCGTTTTCTTACCGCCGAGGGCAGCAGTCCGGCCGGCCGATACAGCATCATCAGCACCAGCGCCAGGCCGAACAGCAGCATACGTATCACCTCCGGCTCGATGATCGATCTCCCGAACAGAGACTTCTGCAGCGGCTCGACGGTGTAGCGCAGGAGCTCCGGCACGAATGAGAGTAGCACCGCTCCCAGCACCACCCCCCAGACATTGCCCATGCCACCCAGCACCACCATGGACAACACCATGATGGATTCAACCAGGACAAAACTCTCCGGGCTGATGAAGCCCTGGATGGCGGAAAACATGCCGCCGGCGATACCGCCGAAGGACGCACCCATGGCGAATGCAAGCAACTTGATTCGCGTCGTATCGATGCCCATCGCACGCGCCGCTATTTCGTCCTCGCGTATCGCCTCCCAGGCGCGGCCGATGCGCGAATGCTGCAGGCGCAGATTGACAACTATCGCCAGCAGGAGCAGCGCGAGCAGCATGTAGTAGTACTTGATCGGCCCGGAAACATCGACGCCGAGAATGGTCTCGCTCTGGCTGAAGCTGAACGAGCCGAAGCTGAACGGATCGATGCGCGAGATACCCTGCGGGCCATTGGTGATGTTGACCGGTTGCGACAGATTGTTGAGAAATATGCGCACGATCTCGCCGAATCCAAGGGTAACAATGGCGAGGTAGTCGCCGCGAAGCTTGAGCGTCGGCGCCCCCAGTAGCACGCCGAACAGACACGCCACCAGAGCGCCGATCGGCAAAATCACCCAGAACGGAAGATGCAGATTGAAATGCGGCGACGCCAGCAGCGCATACACATAGGCCCCCACTGCGTAGAACGCGATATAGCCCAGGTCCAGCAGCCCGGCGAAGCCAACCACGATATTCAGCCCCAGCGACAGGAACACGAATAGGATGGCGAGATTGGCAATCCGCACCCAGGCGGTTCCCGCCGACGCCAGCGCAAACGGCAGCCCAGCCAGCGCAATGGCGATCAGCGTGAAGCCGACCCATTTCGCCCGCGGATTGGCGAAAATATTCATGCCGCGCATCCTGTCACGCGTCCTGGAATTTCCACGTGGCGCTTCATGCGCGGTCCCCTACACGCTCACCAAGTAGGCCCGAGGGCCGGAACACCAGCACTGCGATCAGCACGATAAAGGCGAACACGTCCTGGTAGTTGCTGCCGAATACATTATTCGTCAGATCGCCTATATAGCCCGCGCCCAGGGCTTCGACGATGCCAAGGAGAATGCCGCCCAGCATCGCGCCCGCGAGATTGCCGATGCCGCCAAGTACAGCGGCCGAGAATGCCTTCATGCCCAGCAGCGAGCCCATGCTGTAGTGGGCGATGCCGTAATAGGTCCCGACCATCACCCCGGCTACCGCCGCCAGGCCCGCGCCCACAATGAACGTAAAGGAGATGACGCGGTTGATATCGATGCCCATCAGCCCGGCCACCTGCGGATTCTGCGACGTCGCGCGCATGGCGATGCCGAGCTTGGTGCGATACACCAGCAGTGTCAGCGCAGCCATCATCAGCACTGAAGTCAGAATGATGGCGATCTGCACCCCGGTAATAATCGCTCCCCCGATATAGTAACGAACCAGTGGGATGATCTGCGGAAACGCAAGCGGGCTGCGGCTCCACACCAGCAGCGCAACATGCTGCAGAATGATCGATATGCCGATGGCGGTAATCAGCGGCGCAAGGCGCGGCGCATTGCGCAGCGGCCGATAGGCGATGCGCTCCATGGCGAAACCCACCAGCATGCACGCCGGGACGGCGGCGAGCACGCCGGCGAGCACGATCAGCACCGGCGGCAGAGAGGTGCCGGCGAGCGCGCCGATCACCGAGAATGCAACCATCGCGCCCAGCATCACCAGTTCGCCATGGGCGAAGTTGATCAGCTGAATGATGCCGTAGACCATGGTGTAGCCCAGGGCGACGATGGCGTAGACGCTCCCCAGGGTGAGTCCGTTGATGATCTGCTGCAGGAAGATGTCCATAGCTGGCTGAAATCAAGAGCACCGTTGGCACAACCGCAAGCTCGGCTTGCGTACCGGCCGTGGCTGGCGAACCGAGCTTCGCATGTTACACGGACCGTCGGCCGGACAAGAAAACGGCGCCCGAAGGCGCCGTTGTTTTTTCGCTCCGGGTGAAAATCACCCTGTCGCGCTTACTTCTTCGCCGGCTCGGCTGGTTTCGCCGGTTCAGCCGCGGCTTTGGGCGCCTCGGCCGCAGGTGCGGCAGGTGCCGCGGGCGCTGCCGCTTTGATGAAGTCTTCGAACTTGGTAGTCTTTCCGCCCTTGATGATGGCAATCGGTTCGATCTTGCCGCCCTTCATGGTGAAAATCGTCATTTCGGCGTCTTTGCGATCACCCTTGGCGTCGAACTCGATATGACCACTCGCGCCGTCATAGCTGCTCTTGGCGAGTTCGGGCAGGTATTTCGCCGGATCGGCCGAATCCGCTTTCTTCATCGCCTCGATCAGCAGGTTGGCTGCGTCGTAAGTAAACGGTGCGTAGAGAATCGGGTCGATCTTGAACTTCGCCTTGTATGCATCGAGAAATTGCTTGTTCGCCGCCTGGACCGGCAGGCCGGCTTGCGAACACAGCAGCCCTTCGGCGGCGTCGCCGGCAAGTTCTTTCATTTTGTCGGTACACGCGCCGTCGCCAAATGCGAACACCGCCTTGATGCCGAGCTCGCGTCCCTGCTTCAACAGCGGACCGCCGGTGGCGTCCATGCCGCCGTAGAACACAGCATCCGGTTTCTTGCCCTTGATCTTGGTGAGGATCGCCTTGAAGTCGGCGGTTTTGTCCGAACCCTTCTCGCGCGGCAATACTTTCACGCCGGCTGCCTTCAGGGTTTTCTCGACTTCGTTCGCCAGGCCCTCGCCGTAGGCGGTGGCATCATCGATCACGGCGACGGTCTTGGGCTTGACCTCGCTCTGCAGGTAGCTGGCAATCGCGGGGCCCTGCTGATCGTCGCGTCCGACCACGCGGAACACGTTGTTGAAGCCCTGCTCGGTCAGCTGCGGATTGGTGGCTGAACCGCTGATCATCGGGATGCCCGCTTGCTTGTAAATAGAGGAAGCCGGGATAGTCACGCCCGAGTTGAGGTGACCAACGACGCCTGCAACCTTGGCATCGACCAGCTTCTGCGCCACCGTGGTGCCGACTTTGGGATCGGCCTGGTCGTCTTCGGTGAGCAATTCCAGCTTGACGCTCTTGCCGCCCAGTTTCAGGCCCTTGGCGTTGGCTTCGTCCACTGCCAGACGCGCGCCGTTTTCATTGTCCTTGCCCAGATGCGCAATCCCGCCGGTGAGCGGCCCGACGTGGCCAAGCTTTACCACCACCGGTGCCGGAGCTGCCGGCGGCGCTGCGACTACCGGCGCTGGTTTTTTCTCCTCGCCGCAGCCGGCGAGAGTGAACGCCGCGACGGCGGCTAATACGGCAAGACTCAACTGCGTGCGTTGCATGGAGTTCTCCCTGAAAATAATCGAAACATTCCAAAACCGGCGCGCCTGATCCCGAGTGTGCATCAGGCGCGCCAGAACCAATGCGTCGGGGTCACCCCTCCGCGCGTATTGGACCTACTTGGTGGACAGTACCCATTTAACCAAGGTTTTGATATCCGCATCCGGAACCGACGCATTGGGCGGCATCGGAATCTGGCCCCAGGTGCCGGAGCTTCCGTTCTTTACCTTTCCGATGAGCATGGCTTCGGCGCCCGGATCGCTCTTGAACTTGGCTGCGACGTCCTTATAGGACGGACCGATCAGTTTTTTGTCCACCGCGTGGCAGGCGAGGCAGTTGTGCTTCTTGGCCAGCGCTTCCGATGCTAGCGCGTTGCCGGCGCTGGCGAGCAGCCCGGCGGCGACGATAAAACAGGTGACTGAGGTTTTCATGAATTCTCCTTGGGAATAGGTGCTTAAGCCAAGCTGCGGCATGCTACCGGATTTTAGCTGTTTTGAGTACACCCAGGAGCTTTTCCAGCGTATCCACGGGCGCTAAACAAGTAACGCCCTGACATACCCAGGCGTTGACAGCCGCCTGCGTCAGGGGCTTCGCCAGCAGCGGTGGCAGGCCGTTGATACCGGGCGCAAGCGAGAATAGGAGCGTGGATGGCAGATACGTTTGGTCCAGCGCCCGCCGCCATTGCCGCATGTCCCCTTCCGGGCCGCGCAGTACCACTACCTGCGGCGGTTCGATTGTCTCCTCCAGCGCCATCAGCAGGCTGGCGCAGCCGCCTGGATGCCGTTCCAGCGCCGGATAAAACAGCTGCAAGGTACGCTCGGCGGCATCGAGATGGCGCGATTCGCCGGTGATATGCCCGAGCCTTCCCAGCGCCAGCGCCGCCACCCCGTTGCCCGAGGGTGTGGCGCTGTCGTAGCCCGGTTTGGGTCTGTGAATGAGTTTCTCATGATCGTGGCTGGTAAAGAAGAATCCGCCCGGCCCAGGATCATAGAACTGCTCAAGCAGCACTTCCGCCAGATCCTCCGCGAACCTGAGGTCGCGCAACTGAAAATCGGTCTGCATCAGTTCGATAAGTGCAGCGAGCAGGTAGGCGTAATCGTCCAGATAGGCGTTCAGGTGCGCACGGCCATCCTTGCAGGTCGCGAGCAGGCGCGCCCGCGCCGATTCCTGTTCCTCCTGCCACAGCGTAGTGCGGATGAATTCGAGCGCTGCGCGCGCCGAGGCCAGCCAGTCGGGGCGGTCAAATACGCGCGCTGCGCGCGCCATGCCGGCGATCATCAGCGCGTTCCAGCTGGTCAGGATCTTCTCGTCGCGTCCGGGACGGATGCGCGTCTCGCGCGCGGCAAAAAGTTTGGCCCGCGCCTGGGACAACAGGAGGCCGCATTCTGCAACTGGTTTATCCAGGCGCGCGGCGATATCGTCCAGCCCGCGCGCCACATACAGATGCCAATCCCTGCCTTCGAAGTTGGCCGCCTGGTCGAGCCCATAGAACGGTGCGCACACCGCATATTCTTCAGCGCTCAGACGCGCATGCACCGCCTCCGGTTTCCACACATAGAACTTTCCTTCCTCGTGCTCGGAATCGGCGTCCAGGCTGGAGTAATAACCGCCCGTAGGTGCCTGCATCTCGCGCATGGTCCAGGCGGCGGTTTCTTCGACCACTTCGGCAAACAAGGGATCGTGCGTCACCACCCACGCGTCGCTGTAGCGTTCGAGCAGCGGCCCGTTGTCGTAGAGCATCTTCTCGAAGTGCGGAATCAGCCAATGGGCGTCCACGCTGTAGCGGCAGAAGCCGCCGCCGAGCTGATCGTAAATGCCCCCCACCGCCATCCGGCCCAGCGTGTAGATCGCCATTGCAGGCGTGTCGATCCGGTTCGCCGCGGCACCGCCGTGAACGCCGTCACCGCCGGTTCGCATTCGATCCTGCGTATGGCGCCGCAGACAAAGCTCGAGGTCGGCAGGATGAGGGAACTTGGGCGCCGCGCCAAATCCGCCGTAGCGCGCGTCGTAACTCTTCGCCAGGTTTTCCAGTGCCAGGTCGATCGGTCCGGCGGAGAACTCCGAATGATGTGCCGGAATCGCCGGCTGCGTGCGCTCGAACCCGGCAAGAATGGCCTCGCCCTGTTGCGCGATCTGCGTGCGCTCGGCAGCGTAGAACTGCGCCACCCGTGCGAGCAGATCCGCGAATCCGGGCAGGCCGTAGCGCGGCGTCTTGGGAAAATAGGTCCCGCCGAAGAACGGCTCCTGCGCCGGCGTAAGAAACATGGTCAGCGGCCAGCCGCCTGAGCGCTGGCTGATCATCTGCTGTGCCAGCTGGTAAATCTGGTCCAGGTCGGGTCGCTCTTCGCGGTCAACTTTGATGTTGATGAATTGGCTGTTCATCATGGCCGCGATGTCGTCGTCCTCGAACGATTCGTGCGCCATCACGTGGCACCAGTGGCAGGCGGAATAGCCGATCGACAACAGTATCGGCTTGTCCTGGGCGCGCGCGGCCTGCAGGGCCTCCTCTCCCCACGCATACCAGTCCACCGGGTTGTCCGCGTGCTGCTGCAGGTAGGGACTGGTCTCGTAAGCGAGGCGATTGGGCATGGTATCTATATGTTTGCTGCGACTTGAATCACGTCTGCATGGTGTACGGTTGCGATGTGGCGCGGACGATAACCCCGTCCGCGCGGATCGTCGATTGCGTACGGACGAAAAACCGTCCGCACGTAATCGACGATCTTGAATAAAAACCCGACACAACGATTGGGGTTAACCATAACCAGGTATTCCGTGCGGATGGCTTTTCATCCGTACGGAATACCTGGTTGGCGCGCGCAGCGCGCAGGTCTTGCAAGCACTTGCACGAATGCCATTCCCCTATAAATCACCGTCGGTGATCGCGCCCAGACTGGCAGTGGAGACCAGCTTCATGTACTTGGCAAGCAAGCCGCGGGTATAACGCGGTTTGGGCGCCTTCCATTTCCTGCGCCGCGCGGCGAGTTCCTTGGCGCTGAGGTTCACCTGGATCAGGCGCTTTTTCGCGTCGATTGTGATGGAGTCGCCCTCGTTCACCAGTGCGATCGGCCCGCCGACGTACGCCTCGGGCGCGACGTGCCCGACCACCATGCCCCAGGTGCCGCCGGAAAACCGTCCGTCGGTAATCAGGCCAACTGATTCGCCCAGCCCCTGGCCGATCAGCGCCGAAGTGGGCGCCAGCATTTCCTGCATTCCCGGCCCGCCTTTCGGACCCTCGTAGCGAATCACCACCACGTCGCCCGGCTTGATGCGCTTCGCCATGATTGCGTCCATGCACTTGGGCTCGGAGTCGAACACGCGCGCAGGGCCGGTGATCGAGGTCTTCTTCAGCCCGGTGATCTTGGCCACGCAGCCCTCCGGTGCGAGGTTGCCTTTGAGAATCGCAAGATGCCCCTGCGCATACATCGGCTTGGCCCAGGGGCGAATCACGTCCTGGTTGCTGCGCGGCGCGTCCGGAATCGCCGCCAGCTCCTGTGCCATGGTGCGGCCGGTGATCGTCAGGCACTCGCCGTGCAGCAGGCCATGCACCAGCAGCATTTTCAGGACTTGCGGCACGCCGCCGGCGCGGTGAAAATCGACGGCGACATAGCGGCCTGAGGGCTTCAGGTCGCATAGCACCGGCACCTTGCGCCGTACGCGCTCGAAGTCGTCGATGTTCCACTTCACCTGCGCTGCCGAGGCGATCGCGAGGTAATGCAGCACGGCGTTGGTTGAGCCGCCGGTGGCCATCACCAGACTGACCGCGTTCTCTATCGATTTTCGCGTAATAATCTGCCGCGGCAGAATTTGTTTGCGAATGGCGTTGACCAGCACTTCAGCCGAGGCGGCGGCGGACACGGCCTTCTCCGCGTCGGGCGACGCCATCTGCGACGACCCGAGCAGGCTCATGCCCAGCGCCTCGAACGAGGACGACATGGTGTTGGCGGTAAACATACCGCCGCAGGCGCCGACCGAGGGGCAGGCGTTTTTCTCGATGCCGACAAAATCGTCCTTACTCATTTTGCCGGCGGCGTAGGCGCCGACCGCCTCGAACGCGCTGACGATGGTCAGGTCCTGGCCCTTCCACTTGCCCGGTTTGATGGTTCCGGCGTAGACGTAGATGCCGGGCACGTTCATGCGTGCAATGGCCATCATGCCTCCGGGCATGTTCTTGTCGCAGCCGCCGCACACCAGCACGCCGTCCATCGCCTGACCGTTGACCGAAGTCTCGATGCAGTCGGCGATGACTTCGCGCGACACCAGGCTGTATTTCATCGCCTCGGTGCCCATGCCGATGCCATCGGTAATGGTGGGTACACCGAAAACCTGCGGTTTGGCGCCTCTGGCCTCGAGCGCCGCCATGGCGCGATCCACCAGCGGCTGGATGCCGGCGTTGCACGGGTTCATGGTCGAATGGCCGTTGGCCACGCCGACGATGGGTTTGTCGAAATCGCCGTCGCCAAAGCCCACGGCGCGCAGCATGGCGCGGTTGGGCGAGCGGGCGACACCCTGGGTGATGAGTCTGCTTCTGCGGTTATCCGCCATGACTTGCTCCTTCGTATTTCCTGATGGTGGTTAGATCATTGTTGACGCCTGAGAAGATAGCACCGGCTCCGGCTTGATACAACCGAGCAGAACTTGCCCAGCGACGCAGACAGGATTTCCAATACAATGTGGACTGCATTCCAATCCCCGCCGGCATCCAATCCGCACCATGTTGATCCACCCTCAAATCGATCCCATTGCGGTTTCCATCGGTCCGCTGGCAGTGCGCTGGTACGGCCTCATGTACCTCATGGGTTTCGGCATCGCCTTCATGCTTGCGCGCAGCCGCATCAAGTCAGGACTGAGCGGACGCATCTCTTACGCAGTGTTCGACGATCTGTTTTTTTTCAGCGTGCTGGGCGTGGTGCTGGGCGGGCGATTGGGCTACGTGCTGTTCTACAAGCCCGCGTACTATTTTTCGCATCCACTCGAAATCCTGTCGGTATGGCAGGGCGGAATGGCGTTTCACGGCGGGTTTCTGGGTGTGCTTCTGGCGATGCTGTACATCGCGCGCAAGCACCGCATCCAGTGGCTCGCGATCACCGATTTCATCGCGCCTCTGACCGCGCCGGCCCTGGCGGCCGGGCGCGTCGGCAACTTTATCAACGGTGAGTTGTGGGGGCGCGTAACGGACGAACCCTGGGGCATGGTATTCCGCGGCGCGGGCCCTCTGCCGCGCCATCCCTCGCAGCTGTATCAGTTTGCCCTCGAAGGCGTGCTGCTGTTCGTCATACTGTGGCTGTATTCGGCCAGACCGCGCCCCACAGGTGCGGTATCGGCAATATTTCTGATTGGCTATGGCGCACTGCGCTTTAGCGCTGAATTTTTTCGCGAGCCCGACGATTTTCTTGGTCTGCTGGCGTTCAACCTGTCGATGGGACAATGGCTCTCGCTGCCGATGATCTTCGCCGGCATCGCCATGCTCGCCTGGGCCACGCGAAAGGTGTAATCTATTCCCAGGGGGTCAGAGCCATGGACGATGACGAAGCGCTACACGCCGCGCTGCGACAGCGCATCAGCGAGTTGCAGACGGAACACGATGACCTCGACGACGCCATCGCGCGTCTGTCGGAAAACCACCTGCCGGACCAATTGCGCCTGCAGCGGCTGAAAAAACGCAAGCTGCTGCTGAAGGACCAGCTCACACATCTCGAACGCCAGCTCGATCCGGACGTGCTGGCTTAGGCCTGGCCCGATCGACCGCAGAAGGCAGCCCTCCCCCGCAGGGTGGGTCGAAGGGCTGCACTCCTACCAATGTCGAAGTTGGTCGTTGCCCTTGTCGGCGGGGCGCGTCCGCTGCGCGCCTACGACTAGGCCTTGATCGGTCTGGGGGGGTAAAATCGTGCGCATGGACGCAGTTGCCGAAATCAAGGACGTCGCGCTCTACATGCGCCAACTGGGCGAACAAGCGCGCGCGGCCGCGCGCGTGCTGGCGCGCGCCGACAGCGCGAGCAAAGATCGCGCGCTCGCCGCCGCCGCCGCGGCGATCCGGCGCGATGCAGCGCTGTTACTCGCCGCCAACGCCGAGGACGTGGCCGAAGCGCGCGCCCGCGGCCTTGCACCGGCGCTTCTCGACCGGCTGGAACTCGACGCCGACGGCGTCGAAGCCATGGCCGAGGGGCTGGAACAGATCGCACGCCTTCCCGACCCAGTGGGCGCCGTCACCGAGTTGCGCGAACGCCCGAGCGGTATCCGCGTCGGGCGCATGCGCGTGCCGCTGGGCGTGATCGGCATCATTTACGAGTCGCGACCCAACGTCACCGCCGATGCGGCGGGGCTGTGCCTGAAGTCGGGCAACGCCGCCATCCTGCGCGGCGGCAGCGAGGCGCTGCGCTGCAATCGTGCGATCGCCGCGCGCATGCACGAGGGTCTGGAAGCAGCAGCCATGCCGCAGGCGGCGATACAGGTGGTGGCAACCAGCGATCGCGCCGCGGTGGGCGAACTGCTGACGATGAACCGCTACGTCGACATCATCGTGCCGCGCGGCGGCAAGGGCCTGATCGAGCGCGTCATGGCCGAATCGCGCATCCCGATGATCAAGCATCTCGACGGCGTGTGCCACGTCTATATCGACGATCGTGCCGACATTGCCAAGGCGATTGCCATCGCCGACAACGCCAAGACGCAGCGCTACGGCACCTGCAACACCATGGAGACACTGCTGCTGGCCGAAGGCGTGGCGGCGACGGTGCTACCGGCGCTCGCAAGAATCTATTTCGACAAGGGCGTGGAACTACGCGGCGACGCGCAATCGATGCGCATCGTGCCCGCGATCAAGCCGGCGAGCGAAGAGGACTGGTACACGGAATATCTGGCGCCGATTCTGGCGGTGCGTGTGGTGAAGGACATCGACCAGGCAATGGAGCACATCGCCAAATACGGCTCGGCGCACACCGACGCCATCGTCACCGAGGATCAGGAAAGGGCGCAGCGGTTCCTGCGCGAGGTCGATTCGAGCTCGGTCATGGTCAACGTCTCGACGCGATTTGCCGACGGCTTCGAATACGGCCTGGGCGCGGAAGTGGGTATTTCCACCGACAAGCTGCACGCGCGCGGGCCGGTGGGACTGGAAGGACTCACGTCGCAGAAATACGTGGTACTCGGCGACGGGCAGATCAGGACGTGAGCGGCGAGCAGGCAGCCCGGCTGGTCTGGTATTTCGATTTCGTTTCGCCCTACGCCTATCTGCAGTTCGCCGCCTACCCGCAGCTGGTGAAATCAGCTGAATTGCGCCCCGTGCTGTTTGCCGGCCTTTTGAACCACTGGGGCAGCAAGGGCCCGGCTGAAATTGAGGCGAAGCGCCTGCAGACCTATCGTTTCACTTATTGGCAGGCGCGCCGGCAGGGCATCGTGCTGCGCTATCCGCCGGCGCATCCGTTCAATCCGATCCATGCGCTGCGCCTGGCGCTGGCGCTTGACTGCCGCTTCGATGCCATCGGGACCATATTCGAATTCATCTGGAAGGAAGGCCGCTCGGTGGGAGATGAGTGGCCGGCATTGATCGCACGGCTCGGCCTGGAGCCGGCCGCGGCCGATGCCATGATCGCCGCGCAGCAGGTGAAAGACGCGCTCAGCGCCAATGGCCGTAAGGCGATCGATCGCGGCGTCTATGGCGTGCCGACATTTGACGCCCTGCGCGAGCGGCCCGACGCGAGCGGCGTACAAGCCGGGGAATTATTCTGGGGTCTGGATGCCACCGCCATGCTGCTCGATTACATCGCCCGCCCCGCGCTGTTCGACGAAGCGGAGATGCGCCGCATCGCCCGACTGCCGGTCGGCGCTGCGCGCAAATCTTGAGCGCCGCCATCGGAAACGTCTGCGGCATTCTCGGCGGAACGTTCGACCCGGTGCACCTTGGCCATGTCGCGCTGGCCGAGGCAGCGCTGGCGGGTCTTCCCCTGAGCGAAGTGCTGTGGCTGCCCTCGGGCAACCCCGGTCATCGTGCACCTCCGGTTGCGAGCGCGGGCGACCGGCTGGCTATGCTGCGGCTTGCGCTCGCAGGCAGCGCACGTTATCGCCTCGACGCGAGCGAACTCGAACGGCGCGAGCCCACCTACAGCGTGCACACACTTACGCGGCTGCGCGCGCAAGTCGGCCTGGCGCAACCGCTGGTGCTGCTTTTGGGCAGCGATTCCTTTCTGAGCCTGCCGAGCTGGCTGCGCTGGCGCGAACTGTTCGAACTCGCGCATATCGCCGTCGCCGGCCGTCCGGGCCATGTTCCGCGCGATGGCGGACCGTCCCCAGAACTGTCAGCCGAAATCGTGCGCCGCACGGCACGACCGGAACAACTGGGCGCGAGCGCGGCAGGAAGGATCGCGCGCTTCGACATGCCGCCGACCGATATTTCAGCCTCGGCCGTGCGCGAGGGCTCGCGCAGTGGAAAGGACATGCGCGATTTGCTTCCCGGCGCGGTTCTCGCTTATATTCGGACGCACCAGCTCTATTGTTGAAGGAGATCCGCAAGGACTAATGGATATTCGCAAAATGGAAAAAGCGGCGGTTGCCGCGCTCGAAGACATCAAGGCGCGCGATATCGTCGTACTCAAGGTCGCCCACCTCTCCTCCTTATTCGAGCGATTCATCATCGCCAGCGCCGACTCGACGCGCCAGGTCAAGGCGCTCGCCGCAAACGTGCGCGACAAGCTGAAAGAGCAGGGCTACCCGGTGCTCTCAACGGAAGGGGAGGAAAGCGGCGAATGGGTGCTGGTGGATCTGGGTGCCATCGTGGTGCACGTGATGCAGCCCACTGTCCGCCAGTACTACAACCTCGAGGAATTGTGGGACCAACCCGAAACGAAATCACCGCGCGCGCGCAAGAAAGCGGCGGAAGTGCGCGCGGCTGCCCGGTAATCAACCGGCTCAAACTCCGTCTCCGCCAGCTGCCGCGGTAGCGGTGGCGCCCAGCCCGCCCGCATTCAATCCGGACATTTCATGAAACTCGTCATTGTCGCCGTCGGAACGCGCATGCCGTCCTGGGTGACCGAAGGCTACCGCGAATACGCCAAGCGCATGCCGCCGGGCACAACGCTGGAGCTGATCGAAATCAAAGCCGAAGCACGCACCAGCGGAAAGACTGTGGCGCAACTCCTCGCTGCCGAAGCCGCGCGCACCCGCGCCGCGTTGCCCAAGGGCGGCCGCGTGGTTGCACTTGATGAACGTGGCAAAGACCTGAGCACGACCGGGCTCGCGCTGCAGCTCGAAGCCTGGATGCGGGAGCGCGGTGCAGTCGTGTTCCTGATCGGCGGTGCAGACGGCCTGGACCCGTCGCTGAAAGCGGGCGCGGTCATGCAGCTGCGCCTGTCGGGCATGACGCTACCGCACGGCCTGGCGCGGGTGCTGCTGGCGGAACAGCTTTATCGCGCGCTCAGCGTCATCGGCGGACATCCCTACCACCGGGAGTAGACATTTTGGCAGGCAGATCCACTATCTACCTGGCTTCACGCAGCCCGCGCCGGCGCGAACTGCTGCGCCAGATCGGCGTCGCACACGAGGTACTGACCCAGCGCATCAAGTCAGAGCGCGGCCCCGACGTAAATGAAGATCCGCTTGCCGCGGAAAAACCGCGCGATTATGTCCTGCGCGTATGTCGCGACAAGGTCGAAAGCGGCTGGCTGCGCGTCCTCCAGCGCAAGCTGCCGGTGCGCGGCGTCCTGGCGGCGGACACCACGGTGTGCATCGGCGACGACATCCTCGGAACGCCGGCTGATGCGCTACAGGCCGTGGAATTTTTGTCGCGCTTGTCCGGGCGCGAGCACGCGGTGCTGACGGCGGTCGCATTCAAGCTGGGCGAGCGCATGCAGACCGAGCTATCGGTGACCGCGGTGCGTTTTCGTGCGCTTGAGCGGGCCGAGATCGAGCGTTACGTCGCCGGAGGCGAACCGATGGACAAGGCCGGCGCCTATGGCATCCAGGGTGCGGCCGGCGCGTTCATCACCGAGATCCGCGGCAGCTATTCCGGCGTGATGGGACTGCCGTTGTACGAAACAGCGCTGCTGCTGCGCCGTTTCGGCCTCTGACCCCCGTTCTTGTAGAATGAGGCCATGAGCGAAGACATCCTGATCAACGTCACGCCGCAGGAAACACGGGTCGCCGTGGTGCACAGCGGTGTCGCCCAGGAACTGCACATCGAGCGGTCCGCAAACCGCGGCCTGGTCGGCAACATCTACATGGGCAGGGTGGCGCGCGTGCTGCCGGGGATGCAGTCGGCCTTTGTCGAAATCGGCCTGGATCGCGCCGCCTTTCTGCACGTCGCCGACATCTGGGAGGAACGCCAGAACGGCCACGGCAGCGCGGAACCGGGCAAACCGGCGCACAAGCCAATCGAAAAAATTCTCGCCGAAGGCCAGCCGCTGCTGGTGCAGGTGGTGAAGGATCCGATCGGCACCAAGGGCGCGCGCCTCTCAACCCAGATCAGCATTGCCGGCAGGATGCTGGTGCACCTGCCGCAGGACTCGCACATCGGCATTTCGCAGCGCATCGAAGACGAAAACGCCCGCGCATTGCTGCTTGATCGGGTGAAGCAGATGCTGCCGGCCGAAGAGAAAGGCGGCTTCATTATCCGCACCATGGCCGAAGCCGCCACCGACAGCGAACTCGCTAACGACCTGCAGTACCTGCGCAAGCTGTGGCAGGACCTGCGCGCAAAAAGCCTGTCCGCAGCCGCGCCCTCACTCCTGTACCAGGATCTGTCGCTGGCGCAGCGGGTGCTGCGCGATTTCGTCAACGAGAACACCGGCCGCATCCTGATCGATTCACGCGAGAATTTCGTCAAGCTGCAGGCCTTCGCACGCGACTACATGCAGATCGTGCTCTCGCGCCTCGATCATTACACCGGCGAGCGGCCGCTGTTCGACCTGTACGGCGTCGAGGACGAAATCGAGCGCGCGCTGGCGCGCCGCGTCGATCTGAAATCAGGCGGCTACCTGATCATCGACCAGACCGAGGCGATGACCACCATTGATGTCAACACCGGCGGCTTCGTCGGCCTGCGCAATTTCGACGACACCATTTTCAAGACCAACCTCGAAGCGGCCCAGGTGATCGCGCGCCAGCTGCGCCTGCGAAATCTCGGCGGCATTATCATCGTCGACTTCATCGACATGGAAAACACTGAGCATCGCAGCGCGGTGCTGGCCGAATTCAACAAGGCGCTCGCGCGCGACCGCACGCGCATGACCGTGAGCAGCTTCACCCAGCTTGGCCTGGTGGAGATGACGCGCAAGCGCACGCGCGAATCTCTGGCGCATGTGCTGTGTGAAACCTGTCCCACCTGCGGCGGCAGGGGCGAGGTGAAGGCCGCGCGCACGGTGTGCTACGAAATCCTGCGCGAAATCCTGCGCGAATCGCGCCAGTTCAGCGCGCGCGAGTTCCGCATCCTCGCCGCCCAAGTGGTGATCGATCTGTTCCTGGAAGACGAGTCGCAGTCGCTCGCGATGCTGGAGGAGTTCATCGGCAAACCGTTGTCGATGCAGGCCGAATCGAGCTACAGCCAGGAGCAGTTCGACATCGTGCTGCTGTGACGGCGAATCGTGGCCGATAGCAAGCTCTCCGCCAGGGAAGCCGCCCTGATCGCGCAGGCGCGCGCCGAGTTGGGAAAAACGCCTGTGGCCGGGGCGCGGGCGCCGACAACTGCGCCAGTGAGGCGCGTCGAACCAACGCCGGCGGCTGTCGCCATGCCGCCGATTGCGCCCGAAGTCATCAAACAAGCTGCCCCGTCGCTCGACCCCGCGGAACGTGTGGCTGCGCTGATGGCAGCCGCGCGCGCCGAAACCGAGCGCCGGCACCAACGTCTGCGCAAGTACTATCTGTGGCCGCCTGTCGCGGTCATTGCGCTCACCGCCATGTGGGCGCTGTTTTGGATGTTGTTCAAGCAGTGACCGCGGTCGGGTACGCTTTTGTAGTAGCGAGCTTGCTCGCGAACGATGAATTCGCGAGCAAGCTCGCACCTACGTCAAGTCGGCCGGCGAGCAGCGTTGCTACAACCGGCGCGCAGTCGAATCAATGTAATCCGCCGGTGGCGGCTGTGCCCCGGGCGGCCACTGCGGCGGCGGAGCTCGCGGCGGTCGCGGCACCAGCAGCCAGCTTGCCACGGACGAAATCACGCTGTAGATGATGGCGCCCCAGAACGCCGACCAGAAACCGCCGACGCGGAATCCCTGAACGAACGAGGCGACGAACCAGAACAGGAGGCCGTTGATCACCAGGGTGAACAGGCCAAGCGTGAGGATGGTGATGGGGAGAGTAACGAGCAACAGCAGCGGCCGGATCAGCGTATTCACCAGGCTCAGCACCAGTGCCGTCACCAGCGCAGCGTAAAAGCTGTCGACACTGACCGACGGCAGCACATAGGGCACCGCGAACAGCGACAGGGCGTTGATCAACCACAGGAGCAGTAGGCGCATTGGCGTCGTGCGCGGCTAGCGCTTCTCCCGGCCCAGGGTATAGAACTCGTCGTTAGGCCGCATGTCGATCAGGTTGGCCATGCGGTTCGAAAGCGCGAAGAACGCAGCGACGCCACCGATATCCCAGATGTCCTCATCGGTGAATCCATGGCTGCGCAGCGTATCGAAATCGGCGTCACAGATGGTCCATGGCTGGAGCGCCGTCTTCATCCCGAAATCGAGCATGGCGCGCTGCTTCGGCGTGATGTCGGCCTTGCGGTAGTTGACCGCCACCTGGTCGGCGATCAGCGGATTCTTGGCACGGATGCGCAGGATCGCGCCGTGCGCAACGACGCAGTACTGGCACTGGTTGGCACCCGAAGTGGCAACGACGATCATTTCACGCTCGGCTTTGGAGAGGCCGCTTTGCTTTTCCATCAGCGCGTCGTGGTAGGCAAAGAACGCGCGGAACTCGTCCGGGCGATGGGCGAGGGTGAGAAACACGTTGGGCACGAAACCGGATTTTTCCTGCACCGCGACGATGCGCTCGCGGATGTCCTGCGGCAGGTCTTCGAGTCTGGGTACGGGGAAACGGCTGATGGCGTTCATTATTTACTCCTGACACGGGACTGCGTGCCGCCGCTGGTCTGCAACACACTGAACCTGCGGCCCTTGACTTGATTGAAACCAGGAATTATCCAGACTAAGTGTATCAGCACAAATGCTAGCCAGGCGTCGCGCCGTGCGCTTGATCAAAATCAACCCGGCATGTGCGCCGGCCGAATGGCACTTACGCAGACCCTGCATTGGGCGCGAAGGGGAATCAGGCTGCTTTTAACGCGGGCAAGGCTTCCAAGGCGTACTGACCAAAGGGCTTGTCGCTTTCGATCATGTGATGCAGGAGCCAGGAACTCAGCAACGGCAACAGATCAGCTTGCGTCTCCTGACGCAGCACCCGATGCTCGAGCGCTGAAAACTGCTTCAGCACATACAGATGCTCCGCCCGGTGTGGGGAGAGTTGGGGGTAGTTGACGATCTGCATCAACGACTCTTCCACTGCGAAATGAAATTTCACGAACTCCCGCGCGCGTACGATCAGCGGCAGCACCGTATTCCAATGCACCCGTCCCGCGACCGCATTCTCGAATTCAGTGAAGAACCCGATCAGGGTTTTGTGCTGGTTGTCGATTTCAGGTATGCCGATGGCATACGCAGCCTTCCACTGCATTTCTTCACCCCGCGTTGTGTGAATAAGTGCGGCCGACGGGCGCGCCGTCCAGAGACAATGGCCCAGCGCATTTTGGGGTGGTCCCGTGCAACCTGATTTGATCCAGGTCAAATGACAAGGGGGATCGAGGCGGCGCGCTGGCGCCAGGTGGCGTAAATAAGGACAATCGTGCGAACATTGGATGCGCGTTCGACTCTATTCAGGAAACATCATGACCCACCCTCTCGCCGGAAAACCTGCACCCGCAGAAGCGCTGGTCGACGTGGCAGCGCTTCTGCGCGCCTATCACGACGCGCCCGACGCAAACGTTCCGGCGCAGCGCGTGGCATTCGGCACCAGCGGTCATCGCGGAAGCGCGCTCAAGCGTAGTTTCAACGAAGCGCACATCCTCGCCATCGTGCAGGCGGTATGCGACTACCGAGCGCAGCATGCGATCTCTGGTCCGCTGTATATGGGCAAGGATACGCATGCGCTGTCCGGCCCGGCTCAACAGAATGCGCTGGAAGTACTCGCGGCGAACGGCGTCGCCGTTCATATCCAGCGCGATCACGGCTATACCCCGACCCCGGTAATCTCGCGCGCGATTCTGGTGCACAACCGCGAACGCAGCGCCGCGCGCGCAGACGGTCTGGTAATCACGCCGTCGCACAACCCGCCGGAGGACGGCGGCATCAAGTACAACCCGCCCAACGGCGGCCCGGCGGACACCGACATCACCGGCTGGATCGAGCAGCGCGCCAACGCCCTGCTCGCGCAGGGAAACCGGGAAGTGAAACGCACGCCTTGTGCGCAAGCGCTGGCCGCTGGCACAACGCACCACGATGACTTCGCAGCGTCCTACATCGCGGACCTGGGGAATGTCATCAATATGGACTCGATCCGGGCGGCGAAGCTCAAGATCGGTGTCGATCCCCTGGGTGGCGCCGCCGTGGACTACTGGAAACCGATCGCAGAGCGCTACGGCCTGGACATCGACGTGATCAATCCCAGGGTCGACCCCGCCTTCGGCTTCATGACCCTGGACCATGATGGAAAAATCCGCATGGATTGCTCAAGTCCCTACGCCATGGCGAGCCTGATCGGCCTGGCGCCGCGCTTCGACGTCGCCTGGGCCAACGACGCCGACGCCGACCGTCACGGCATTGTCACGCCCTCTTCCGGGCTGATGAATCCGAACCAATATCTCGCGGTGGCGATCCACTACCTGCTCACGCACCGACCGCAGTGGCCGCAATCCGCCGCGGTGGGGAAAACCCTGGTGTCGAGCGCGCTGATCGATCGCGTGGTCGCCGGCCTCAGCCGCCGGCTGGTCGAAGTGCCGGTGGGCTTCAAGTGGTTTTCGGCCGGGCTGCTGGACGGCGGATACTGCTTTGGCGGCGAGGAGAGCGCCGGCGCGAGTTTCCTCCGCCGCGACGGTTCGGCCTGGACAACGGACAAGGACGGCATCATCCTTGGACTGCTGGCGGCGGAGATCACTGCTACCACCGGAAAGGATCCGGGGCGCTATTTCCAGGACCTGGCGGCGCAGTACGGCAGCCCGCACTACGTGCGCGTCGACGCGCCTGCCACGCCGGCGCAAAAGGCGGCATTCAAGCGTCTCGACGGCGGCAGCATCAGAGTCGACAGGCTCGCGGGCGATGCCATACTCGCCAAGCTCACCCGCGCGCCTGGTAATGACGCGGCCATCGGCGGGCTCAAGGTGACCACTGCGTCGGGCTGGTTCGCGGCGCGGCCGTCGGGGACAGAGGACATCTACAAGCTCTATGCCGAGAGTTTCAACAGCGCGGAGCACCTGGCGCGCATCGTGGGCGAAGCGCAGGATATCGTGGGCGCGGCGCTGCGCGCTTGAGTCGACGCAAGGCGGGGCTATTTCCGGTGCATGAAGGATATCTTCACGTCAGCGCAGACTGGCGCGCCCGACAGGAGTCGAACCTGTGACCTTTGGTTTCGGAAACCAACACTCTATCCAACTGAGCTACGGGCGCGTGCCGGGCAAAGTATACTGGCTTTTGGCTGATCCCTCCATGCGGCAGTTCTTTGAAGGAGGGGGAATTTGCTACAATACCGCACTGGTCGGCGACGCCTTACGGATCGTTTCAGAATTATCGACGCAGCCCCTCGAACAAGGGCGCTGGAGGGGTGGTACCCCCTCGTTTTCTAATTGACCCCATGGAAGACAATGAGCGAGAACAAAGAAGAAAGCGGGCAGTTATTCCAGATCGAAACACCTAAGCAGGTGATAACCGTGATCGCGCTCACGGCTTTGATACCGATTGTGATTATCGTGCTGGTGAGCCAATTCATTGTCAATATGCGCAGTATCAAGCTCGACAGCACCGCCATGTCCTCCGAAGCCGTGGCAAAACGACTTAAGCCCGCGGGCGACGTGGCCTTCGCCGAAGCAGGCAGCGGTGCAACGGCCGGTTCCAGAAGCGGCGAGGACATATATAAATCGACATGCAGCGCCTGCCACGCGGGCGGTGCGGCCGGCGCACCAAAGTTGGGCGACAAAGGCGATTGGGCCAAGCGCCTCAGCGGTGGCCAGAAGCGGCTGGTTGCGTCGGCAATCAAGGGTATCGGCGCGATGCCGCCACGCGGCGGCGGCGCCGACCTGAGCGACCTGGAGATGGAGCGCGTGGTGGTCTACATGGCAAACCAGGCCGGGGCAAAATTCAAGGAGCCTGCCGCTCCCGCAACGCAAGAAAAACCGGCGGCGAATCAGGCGCCGGACAAGGTCGCCGCAACTGCGCCAGCGGCCGCAAGTACCGAAGGCAAGAAAGTCTACGACACGACCTGTGCAGTGTGTCATGGCGCAGGCGTAGCCGGTGCGCCCAAGGCGGGCGACAAGGCTGCCTGGGCGCCACGACTGAAGAGCGGCATGAATGCGCTTTATGCAAACGCGCTCAAAGGCAAGGGCGCGATGCCCCCCAAAGGCGGCAATTCCGCGCTCGCCGACGCCGAGGTCAAAGCCGCGGTCGATTATCTCGCCGGTCTGGCCAAGTAACGACCGGCACCGCGCATTGCGCTCGGCATCATGAAAATTGCGATCATTCTCGATCCGCTGGATGCCATCAAGACCTACAAGGATACGACCTACGCGATGATGGTGGAGGCCGCCGCGCGCGGCCACCAACTGCATGTGCTGATGCGAGATGGTGTGATGTGGAAGCAGGGGCGCGTGATCGGCGAGTCCCGCCGCCTCGAGCTGACCGGCGAAAAGGAGCGCTGGTACCGGATTGATCCGCCGCGCGAAGACGCGCTTTCCGACTTCGACGCGGTGCTGATGCGCAAGGACCCGCCGTTCGACATGGAGTACGTGACCGCGACCTGGCTGCTGGAACTGGCCGGACGCGAAGGCGCCAGGGTATTCAACGATCCGCGCGCGCTGCGCGATCACAGCGAGAAACTGGCGATCGCCGAGTTTCCGCAATTCACCGCGCCCTCGCTGGTGTCACGGATGGAAAGGCAGATTCACCAATTCATCGACGAGCACACCGATGTGGTGGTGAAGCCCCTGGACGGCATGGGCGGTGCGCAGATTTTTCGCGTAACAAAAACCGACCCCAACCGCAATGTAATCGTCGAGACGCTCACTTGGCATGGCACGCGCTCGATCATGGCACAACGCTATATCCCGGAAATCAGTGCGGGCGACAAGCGGATTCTTTTGATCGCCGGCGAACCCGTGCCCTACAGCCTCGCGCGCATCCCCAAGGCGGGCGAGACGCGCGGCAATCTGGCCGTCGGCGGCACCGGCGTGGCGCAGCCGCTGTCATCGCGCGACCGCGAGATCGCGACCGCGCTCGGACCGGTGCTCGCGCGACGCGGCCTGCTGCTGGTGGGTCTGGACGCGATCGGCGACTACCTCACCGAAATCAATGTCACCAGCCCGACCTGCTTTAGGGAAATACACGAGCAGACCGGCTGCAATGTCGCCGCACTGTTCATCGATGCGCTGGAGAAGGCGTGCGCGCAACCGAGGTGAACCCCGGCCGCCCTTTGTCGGCCTCGGTCGCTGCAAGCATTGATACTTCATTGTCAGAGTACACACCATGATTGGAATCCTGATCGTTTCCCACGGCGCCTTCGGCGAAGCCCTGATCCACAGCGCGAGCCATGTGCTGAGTAAGCGTCCGCCGCGGGTGCGCCAGATCGGCGTCACCGTGCACGACGATCCCGAGGCGATCCTGCCGCAGGCCGAGGAACTGGTCAAACAGCTCGACCGGGGTCAGGGCGTGCTGGTGCTGACCGACATACTCGGCGCCACACCCTCCAATATCGCCACGCGGCTGCTCGTACCCGGCAGGGTCGAAGGCGTTTCCGGCGTAAGCCTGCCGATGCTGATCCGCGCCCTGACCTATCGCGAGGAAACGCTTGCAACCGTGGTAGAGAAAGCCGTCAGCGGCGGGGTCGCAGGCGTGGTCCACATGACTAACGACGCCTGCAATGCCGCAAACCGAAGCTGAGATCACCAACAAGCTCGGACTGCACGCACGCGCGGCGGCCAAGCTGACCCAGCTCGCGAGCGGTTTTCAAAGCGAAATCTGGCTCACGCGCAACGGGCGACGCGTCAACGCCAAGAGCATCATGGGGGTGATGATGCTGGCGGCGGGCAAGGGCTCGAAGATAAGCATCGAAACCGACGGCAGCGATGCCGACGCGGCGTTGCAGGAAATCCTGAAATTGATTGTCGCGAAATTCGGGGAAAACGAGTGAGTTTCACCCTCCACGGCGCAGCCGCAGGCGGCGGCATCGCAATTGGCCAGGCGCACCTGATTTCCAGCGCGCGACTCGAGGTGGCTCATTATGCGATCGCGCCGGAGAAAACCGAGCTGGAGGTGATGCGCCTGTCCACCGCGGTGGACAAAGTGCGCGCCGAACTGCAGGAGCTGCGCCGCAGCGTCCCCGCCGGCGCGCCGGCCGAGCTTGGCGCATTCCTCAGCCTGCACCTGATGATTCTGGATGACGCGATGCTGTCGCACGCACCGCGTGAGCTGATCCGCAGTATGCGCTGCAACGCCGAATGGGCCCTGGTGTTGCAGATGGACCAGCTGGTGGCGCAGTTCGACAAGATCGAAGACTCCTACCTGCGCGAAAGAAAGGCGGACGTGGTGCAGGTGGTGGAGCGCGTGCTCAAAGCGATGCAGAATCAGCGCGGGCATCCGAGCCCCGCGAGCGCGCACGAGGAAAGCATGGTCGTAGTGGCGCATGACCTGTCGCCGGCGGACATGATGCTGTTCAAGCAACACCAGTATGCCGGCTTTGTCACCGATCTTGGCGGCGTTACCTCGCATACGGCCATCCTCGCGCGAAGCCTGGACATTCCGGCCATCGTCGGGGCGCACACGGCGCGACGGATGGTGCGCGAGGGCGAGTTGGTGATCGTCGACGGCGTGCACGGCGTGCTGATCGTCGACCCCGATGAGCTGGTCCTAGCCGAATATCAGAAACGCCAGCGCGAGCTCGAGCAGCGTCGGCAGAAGCTGAAGCGCATCCGCAGCACACCGGCCACCACGATGGACGGCACTGCGGTGGACCTGCACGCGAACATCGAACTGCCGCAGGACGTGGAGCAGGCGCGCAAATCCGGGGCCACGGGCGTCGGCCTGTTCCGCAGCGAGTTCCTGTTCCTCAATCGCGACGACCTGCCGGGCGAGGACGAACAGTTCGAGGCCTATCGCATGGTGGCGCGCGCGATGGACGGGATGCCGGTGACCATACGCACGCTCGATCTGGGCGCGGACAAGACGGTAAACGGTTCCGCCCGCGGCGGACCGAATCCGGCGATGGGCTTGCGCGCGATACGCCTGTGCCTGGCGGAGCCGCAAATGTTCATGGCGCAGCTGCGCGCGATCCTGCGCGCTTCGCATTACGGAAAAATCAGGCTGCTGATCCCGATGCTCGCACACGCGCACGAGATCTTGCAGTCGCTGGCAATGATCGACAGGGCAAGAGCGCTGCTCGATGCGCAGGGACTGCCCTACGACCGCGAGATGAAAATCGGCGGCATGATCGAAGTTCCGGCAGCGGCGCTGGCCCTGGGCGTGTTCGTGCGCAAACTCGATTTCCTGTCGATCGGCACCAACGACTTGATTCAGTACACACTTGCCATCGACCGCACCGATGACAACGTGTCGCACCTGTACGATCCTTTGCACCCGGCGGTGCTGCACCTGATCGCGCATACCATCAAGACCGGCGCGCGTATGAAAGTGCCGGTGGCGGTGTGCGGCGAAATGGCGGGCGACGCGACGCTGACGCGGCTGCTGCTCGGTTTCGGGTTGCGCCAGTTTTCCATGCATCCGGCGAATCTTCTCGCGATCAAGCAGCAGGTGCTCAAGAGCGACCTGCGCGATCTGACCCAGCCGGCCAACAAGATCCTGCGCTGCGAGGACCCGGAAAAGGCAAAGCGGCTGCTGGAGAAGCTCAACGCCTGACGGAGCACTTACACGCCAACTTTTGCCTCGCAGGCGAAGGTGGATGAGCAACGAGAGTTCGGTCGGCGTGGCCCGGCCACAGATCATGCGCTTCGATACGAAGCTCGCTCCACTGCGGTAATCTGGGCGCGCATGTTCCACACCAGCCACAGGCCCGGCAGCGCGGCAACGAAGGTGAGGACGAAGAAGTTTGCCCAGCCCAGGGTTTCCACCATGCCCCCGGTGAGCGGACCGAACAGGACGCGCCCCAGCGACGCCAGCGCTGACAGCAGTGCATACTGGGTCGCGGAAAAGCTGTGGTTACACAGCGCCATGGCAAACGCCACGAACGCCGCCGTGCCCATGCCGCTGGCGAGGTTTTCGAATCCGACTGCGAACACCAGCAATGGGTAGCTCTTGCCGGCCCAGGCGAGCAGCGCAAACGACAGGTTGGATACCGCCTGCAGCACGCCGAACAGCAGCAGCGCGCGGGTCAGGCTCATGCGCACCAGCAGCAGCCCGCCGACCAGACCACCTGCCAGCAGCGATACCAGTCCCAGTGCCTTATTGATGGTGCCGACGTCGGTGAGCGAAAAACCGACGCCGCGAAGCAGAAACGCGGTGGTAAGCGTCCCGGCGAGGGCGTCACCGAACTTGTACAGCGCGATCAGTGCGAGCAGCTGCAGCGCACCGGGCCGGGAGAGCAGATCCTTCAACGGCTCGACCACGGCCTCGCGCAGGCTGCGCGGGGGCGTTACGCGCACCGCGGGTTCGGGTGCGACGACGCTCGTAACGATGCCCACGCCCATCAGCCCGGCCATGGCAAAAAACGTCAGCCGCCAGCCGATCTGGTCGGCGAGGATCAGCGCCAGCCCGCCCGAAGCGAGCATGGCGAGGCGGTAGCCGAGTACGCTCACCGCCGCACCCATGCCGCGTTCGGCCGCGGGCAGCAGGTCGGTGCGATAGGCGTCGATGACAATGTCCTGCGACGCCGACGCGAACGCAACCCACAGCGCGAGACAGCCGAGCAGCCACAGATTCGCGTTCGGCGGTGAAATCGCCATGCCGACGATACCCACCACCAGCGACAACTGCGTCAGCAGCATCCAGCCGCGCCGGCGGCCAAGGAGCGGCGGCACATAGCGGTCCATCAACGGCGACCAGAGAAACTTGAGCAGATAGGGGATGCCGATCCATGAAAACCAGGCAATAGTCATGATGTCGGCGCCAGAGACAGTGAGCCAGGCCTGCAGCGTGCCCCCGGTCAGCGCCAGCGGCAGCCCCGAGGAAAAGCCGAGCAGCAGGACGGCGGCAACGCGCGGACTGCGCAGAATCTCCAGGTAGGGCGACGACATGGCGTCGATTCTACCTGCGTTGTGCGCGGTTATGGTTGATTTGACAAGAGAAAACAGGTACCCTTAACAGCTTCCGCGCGGAGCGGAATTTCTTTGTCAAAGAGGCAATCAATCATGAGCAACAACGTCGAAGCATCCCGGGAAAAACTCGCGTCCGACATGCGTATTGTCATCGCCGACGCGGAAGAGTTGCTGCGCGCAACCGCCGGCCAGATGGGAGAGAAAGCAGTCGTTGCACGCGAACGCATCCAGGAGAGCCTGCGCGTCGCAAAGGAAAAAATGTCGCGGGCCGAGGAAGTCATGATCGACAAGACTAAAGCCGCGGCGCGCGCCACCGACGATTATGTGCACGATCATCCCTGGGGCGCGGTGGGCATCGCCGGCGCAGTCGGCCTGGTCATCGGCATGCTGATCAGCCGCCGCTAGCAAGCATGGCGGACGGGGAAGGCGCCGCCGCGCGCGGCGGCCTTCTGCACTCAATCAGGCGTATGGCGGGAAGCTTACTTGGCGCGGCGCAGACACGCCTGGAAATCCTCGCCACCGAAATCGAAGAAGAGCGGCTGAGGCTGGAGCAGTTGTTGCTCATCGCGCTTGCCGCGGCGTTCTGCCTGGCGTTCGGCGTCGCGCTCGCCATCGCGCTGGCGGTACTGTATTTCTGGGACACCCACCGGCTATTTACGGTGGGCCTGCTTGCCGCGGCATTCCTAGGCGCAGGCGTGGCCTTGGGCTGGGTCCTGCGAGCCAAGGTCACGTCCCGACCCAAGCCGTTCGCGGTCACGCGCGGCGAACTGGCCAAGGATGGTGCGCTGCTACGGGGACCGCGCCAATGAATCGGCGTCTCGCTGCCATCGAAGCCAAACGCGCTCGCCTGCTGGAGCGTGCCGCGCGCGAGCGCGAGAGTGTGGCGCAGACGCTGCAGTCATGGGAGCAACCGCTTCACTTCATCGACCGCTGCGTCGATGTCCTGCGTTTTATCATTGCGCGCCCGCCGCTCGTTGCAGGCGCCGCGCTGGCGCTGACGCTGCTGCGACCGCGGGGCGCGTTCAAATGGGCGCAACGCGCGTTCGGCCTTTGGCAGAGTTACCGCTGGCTGACCAGGAAGATTGCCGTCTAGAACATGCGCAAGCCAGTCATTGTCCGGACCGTTATGGAAATGATGGACCGGGAGCGAAAATACGTGCTCGGGGAAGTAGTACAGATCACCGGCCTGATGCCGTTGCTGATGAAGCCGCGCAACAAACAGAAATGGTCAACGGAGGACAAACGCCAGATCATCAACCACCTGCGCCGGCTGTCCATGGTCAGTCCCTATCTTGCGGTGATGGTGATGCCTGGTTCCATTGTCGTGCTGCCGGCGCTCGCCTGGTGGCTGGACCGGCGCAGGCAAAGCAATCTGCGCAAGGACCTGCCCCCGGGCAGCAGCGCCGCGGATTCGACCGCGAACGGCGTTGTCAACTCTCAGAAATTGTAGTCGATAGTCAGCGGCGCATGATCACTGAAACGCTGCGTCTTGCAGATCGCAGCCTTCTTCGCCGTCGCCGCGAGCCCCGGTGTAGCGATGTGATAATCGATGCGCCAGCCTACGTTCTTGGCCCAGGCCTGGCCGCGGTTTGACCACCAGGTGTACTGTTCCGGCCGCTGGTCCAGCCGCCGGAATACATCGACCCAGCCGACGCGGTCGAAGGCTTCACTCAGCCAGGCGCGTTCTTCGGGCAGAAAGCCGGAATTCTTCCGGTTGCCGCGCCAGTTCTTGAGGTCGATTTCCTTATGCGCGATATTCCAGTCGCCGCAAATTACAATTTCGCGGCCGCTGGCTTTGAGCTTGGCCAGGTGCGGCATGAACTTCCGCATGAAACGGAATTTCGCCTGCTGACGCTCCTCCGAACTGGAACCGGAGGGCAGGTACACCGAAATAATGCTCAGCTTGCCGAAATCGGCGCGAAGATACCGGCCTTCGGCGTCGAACTCCTTCGAACCGAAGCCCGCTATGATTTTGTCCGGCCGCTTGCGGCAATACAGACCGACACCGCTGTAGCCTTTCTTATCGGCGCAGCTGAAATGACCCGAATAGGGATGCGGGTTGAGTATCGCCGGCGCGAGATCGGGCAACTGCGCCTTCAATTCCTGCATACATACCACGTCCGCGTTCTGCGCCGCGAGCCATTCGAGCAGACCCTTGCTCACCGCCGAACGTATGCCGTTGAGATTGAGCGTGATAATGCGTAACATGAATAGGTCTCAGGCACCCGGCGGCATGCGCCAAAATTGGAATATGTCGGATTTTCGAAAAGAGTTCATCGCCTTCTGCATCGACTGCGGCGTGCTGCGCTTCGGCCAGTTCAAGACCAAGGCCGGGCGCATGTCGCCTTATTTTTTTAACGCCGGCCTGTTCAACGACGGCGCAATGCTCGGACGTCTCGGTCAATTTTACGCGAAAGCCATCGTTGCCGCAGACATGCCATTCGACATGTTGTTTGGCCCCGCATACAAGGGCATTCCCCTCGCGGCGAGTGTTGCCATCGCGCTGGCCCAGCACGGCCGCAATGTTCCCTACAGCTTCAATCGCAAGGAAGCCAAGGATCACGGTGAAGGCGGGCGAACCATCGGCGCGCCGCTCGCCGGACGGGTGCTGATCGTCGATGACGTAATATCCGCCGGCACCTCGGTGCGCGAATCGGTCGGGTTGATCCGCGCAGAGGGCGCCACGCCCTGCGGCGTCGTTATCGCGCTCGACCGGCTGGAGCGCGGCGTCGGCGAGCGATCGGCGGTGCAGGAAGCAAAAGAGATTTTGAACCTGCCGGTGACCGCCATCGCCGACCTCGACGACCTGGTGCAGTATCTTGGCGCAAAGCCGGACCTGGCACAGCAACTGATCGAAATCGAACACTACCGCCAACTCTACGGAGCGGACGCACATGCATAAGCTGCAATTCCTGATTTTCGCGAGTCTGCTTGCAGTCGCGGCCTCACCGGCGTCGGCACTGTACAAGTGCAAGGACAGCAAGGGGAAAACCTACTACACCGACCGGCCGCCGGCCGAATGCGCGGGTAAGGAAATGGATGTGCTGTCGACGCAGGGCACGGTGGTGAAAAAGCGGGAAGCCGCGCTGACGCCGGAGCAGCAGGCGGCACGCGACGCCGAGGAAAAACGCAAGAAGGAGGAGGAGGCGCTGGCGAAGGAGGAGAAACGCAAGAACCAGGCGTTGCTCAACACCTATGCAAACGTTAAGGACATCGAAGACGGCCGCCAGCGCGCGTTGAAGCAGTCCGAAGATGCGGCGAAGGAGATCGAAAAGCGCATTGCTTTGGCACAAAAGCACGCTATGGCACTGGCCGCGGAAAAAGAATTCTACGTCAAGAAGCCGATGCCGAAAAAGCTGCAGGACGACGTCAGGAACAACGAGATCGACCTCAAGACGCAGCAGGATGCACTGCAGGCGAAGAAGAAGGAACTCGGCGAAATTAACGCCAAATACGACGAAGATAAGCAGCGTTATCTCGAGATAACGGGAGCAAAGCCGAAGGCTGCGCCCGCGGCAAAGAAATAACGCCGCTTACGGCGCAGGCTAACTTTCACGCAGTGAAAGTTAAGCTGCGAAGCGGCGGCCGAAGCCACAAGCCCCTATTATCTCGAGATAACGGGAGCAAAGCCGAAGGCTGCGGGCAGCCGCAGTGCCCGCACCGAAGAAATAATCAGCGCGCCAGTTTTTTCTTCAGGATTTCGTTTACCTGGGCCGGATTTGCCCTGCCCTTGGTCGCTTTCATCGCTTGACCGACGAGCGCATTGAATGCCTTTTCCTTACCCGCCCGGTATTCCTCGACCGACTTCGGATCCGCGGCCAGGACCGCTTCGACGATCGTCTCCAGCGCTGTGCTGTCGGAGATTTGCTCCAGGCCTCTAGCTTCGATGATGGCCTCCGCGTCACCGCCGTGTTGGCCGGCCCACATCGCCGCAAAAACCTCCTTGGCGATTTTGTTGCTCAGCGTCTGGTCCAGAAGCCGTGCCAGCAGGCCCGCGAGCTTTCCGGGTGTAACCGGCGAACGCGCTATTTCAATCTGATCCGCGTTCAACCGCGCGGCGAGCTCGCCAGCCACCCAGTTCGCCACCAGCTTTGCAGCTCCGGAAATATTCGCCTCCTGGTGCTTCATTCCCAATAACACCTTCGCCCGACCCATTAGTAGGTTTATCGTCTGCTCGAAGTATTCGGCCATATCCCTGTCGGCGGTCAGCGTCAGGGCATCGTATGCGGACAACCGGAACTCGCGCGCATAGCGCTCGCGCTTCGCCTGCGGCAGCTCCGGCAGTTGGATCCGGATTTGTTCTATGGTCTCGGCGCTTATCGCCAGCGGCAGCAAGTCGGGATCCGGAAAATAGCGGTAGTCGTGCGCATCCTCCTTCGAGCGCATCGAGCGCGTTTCTTTCCGGTCCGGATCGTAGAGACGGGTTTCCTGCATTACTTTTCCGCCGTCTTCGAGCAATTCAATCTGGCGGCGTACTTCATAGTTGATCGCCTCCTCCAGAAAGCGGAACGAATTGAGGTTCTTGATTTCGCTGCGCGTGCCGAGCACCTCCGAGCCCTGCCGCCGCACCGAGACATTGGCGTCGCAGCGGAACGACCCCTCCTGCATGTTGCCATCGCAAATGCCGATCCAGCGCAGCAGCGCGTGCAGCGCCTTGGCGTAGGCCACCGCCTCCCCCGCGCTCCTCATGTCGGGCTCGGTGACGATTTCCAGCAGCGGAGTGCCGGCGCGGTTGAGGTCGATACCGCTCATGCCGTGGCTAAGCGCCGAATGCGCGTTGCCGGCGGCCTCGTGCAGCGATTTGCCCGCATCCTCTTCCAGATGGGCGCGCGTGAGCCGCACCGTCTTTTCGCCTGCTTCCAGCGCCACGGTCAGCGAACCACCCTGCACTACAGGCTGCTCGTACTGGCTGATCTGATAGCCCTTGGGCAGGTCGGGATAGAAATAATTCTTGCGCGCGAACACCGAACGGCGGTTGATCTGCGCGCCCACGGCGAGTCCGAACCGAATAGCGCGCTCGACCGCGCCTTTGTTCAACACCGGCAACACCCCTGGCAGCGCAATGTCCACCGCGCACGCCTGCACATTCGGCGCCGCGCCGAACTGCGTCGACGCGCCGGAAAAAATCTTCGACACCGTCGACAGCTGCGCATGGGTCTCCAGGCCGATGACGGTTTCCCAGCCCATCGCCTACTCCGTCCCCGCCGGTTGGCGCAAATGCCAGTCGGTCGCGAGTTGGTACTGATGTGCGGCCCCGAGCATGCGCGCCTCGGCGAAATAGTCGCCGACCAGCTGCAGCCCCACCGGCATCCCGCCCTCGCCGAAGCCGCAGGGAATCGACAACGCCGGCAGGCCGGCGAGGTTGGCGGCAGTGGTGTAGATATCGTTGAGGTACATCTGCACCGGGTCCGAGGACATCGCACCCAGGGCGAAGGCGACGCTGGGTGAGGTTGGTCCCGCGATCAAGTCGCAGTTGCGGTACGCCTCGGCGAAATCCTGCGCGATCAATCGGCGGATTTTCTGCGCCTTGAGATAGTAGGCGTCGTAATAACCATGCGACAGCACGTAGGTGCCGATCAGGATGCGCCGTTTCACCTCCGCGCCGAAGCCCTGCGCGCGGCTCTTGGCATACATGTCGGCGAGATCGGCGTACTCGGCGGCGCGATAGCCATAGCGCACACCGTCAAAGCGCGACAGATTGCTGGATGCCTCGGCCGGCGCAATTACATAGTATGCGGGCACCGACAACCCGGAGTTGGGCAGACTGATGGCGACGCGCAACGCACCAAGTTTCTCGAGCTGCACCAGCGCCGCGTCCACCGCCGCAGCCACATCGCTCGCCAGACCATCGCCAAAGTATTCTTTCGGGACACCGATGCGCAGGCCAGCGAGCGGCCTGGCTCGATCTGCAGTAGCGGGCTTATCGAGTAGACGCGTAGTAAAATCCTCGGCCGGCCGCTCGAGGCTGGTCGAGTCGCGCGCATCGAAGCCCGCCATCGCGTTCAGCATCAGCGCGAGGTCTTCGGCGCTTTTCGCCATCGGCCCGCCCTGATCCAGGCTGGAGGCGAACGCCACCATGCCGTAGCGCGAAACCACGCCATAGGTAGGCTTCAAGCCGCAGATGCCGGAGAGCGCCGCCGGCTGGCGTATGGAACCGCCGGTATCGGTGCCAATCGCCGCCGGCGCCATGCGCGCGGCCACCGCCGCGGCAGAACCACCGCTGGACCCTCCCGCAACCCGGCTCCGGTCCCATGGATTCCTCACCGGACCGAAAAAGCCGGTTTCGCTGGAGGAGCCCATGGCGAATTCGTCCATGTTGGTCTTGCCCAGGATTACGGCGCCGGCCGCGTTGAGCCTCTCCACCACATGCGCATCATAGGGGCTGACGAAATTGGCGAGCATTTTCGAGCCGCAGGTGGTGCGCCAGCCTTTGGCGCAGAAAATGTCCTTGAGCGCCACGGGGATGCCGGTGAGCGGCTGCGCCCTGCCCGAGGTGATCTGCGTGTCTGCCACTCGCGCCTGCGCCAGGCTTTTTTCGGCATCGACGGTCAAGAATGCGTTCAGCCCGGGGTCAAGCCGCTTGATACGATCGAGGCAGGACTGCGTCAACTCGACGCTCGAGAGTTTCTTCTGCGCCAGCAGCGTGGACAGCTGTTTTAGGGTGGAGTTGAACATATCTGCGCAAGGCGCGCGACCCGCTGCAGGTGCAGATCGGGTCCGGTGGCCGGGAACTTACTCGAGTACTTTCGGCACCAGGTACAGGCCGTTCTCCACCTGCGGCGCAATCGCCTGGTAGAGCGCGTGCCGGTCGGTTTCTGTGACAACATCATCACGCAGGCGCTGCACCACATCCTGGCCGTGCGCCATCGGCTCGACACCCTCGGTATCGACCGTCTGCATTTGCTCGATCAGCTTGAAAATGCCGTTCAGGTGGCCCTGCGCGGCTGCGGCCTCGGCATCAGTAATTTCGATGCGGGCGAGCCAGGCGACCCGTTTCACCTCAGGCAAAGTCAGAGACATGGAATTTGCGCTTAAATGGTGCGTTAAAGTGCGGTATTATAACGTATTTACCAGCTCATTCGGATTGGAACTTTAGCCAATGTTTGGATTTTTGCGCGGTTATTTCTCGGATGACCTGGCCATCGACCTGGGCACCGCCAACACACTGATTTACGTGCGCGGCAAGGGCATCGTACTCGACGAACCCTCGGTGGTCGCCATCCGCCAGGAAGGCGGCCCCAGCGGCAAGAAGACAATTCAGGCAGTGGGCAAGGAAGCGAAACAGATGCTGGGAAAAACGCCGGGCAACATCGTCGCCATCCGGCCGATGAAGGACGGCGTCATCGCCGACTTCACCGTGACTGAACAGATGCTGAAGTTGTTCATCAAGAAAGTGCATGTTTCGCGTTTGCTCTCGCCCAGTCCGCGCATCATCATCTGCGTGCCCTGCGGCTCGACCCAGGTCGAGCGGCGGGCGATTCGCGAATCGGCGATCGGCGCTGGCGCATCGCAGGTTTTCCTGATCGAGGAACCGATGGCCGCTGCAATCGGCGCCGACCTGCCCGTGGCTGAAGCAACAGGCTCGATGGTGGTCGACATCGGCGGCGGCACCACCGAAGTGGGCGTGATCGCCCTCGGCGGCATGGTGTACGCGGGCAGCGTGCGCGTCGGCGGCGACAAGTTCGATGAGGCCATCATCAATTACATCCGCCGCAACTACGGCATGCTGATCGGCGAAGCCACCGCCGAAAAGATCAAAAAGGAAATCGGTTCCGCCTTCCCCGGCTCCGAAGTACGCGAAATGGAAGTCAAAGGGCGCAACCTCGCCGAAGGCATTCCGCGCAGTTTTACCATTTCCTCGAACGAGATCCTGGAGGCGCTTACCGAACCGCTGAACAGCATCGTAAGCGCGGTGAAATCCGCACTGGAGCACACGCCGCCGGAACTGGGCGCCGATATCGCCGAGAAGGGCATGGTCCTCACCGGCGGCGGCGCGCTGTTGCGCGACATTGATCGCCTGCTGATGGAAGAAACCGGGCTGCCGGTGATCGTGGCCGACGATCCGCTCACCTGCGTGGTGCGCGGATCGGGCATGGCGCTGGAAAAAATGGACAAGCTCGCCTCGATTTTCACCAACGACTAGAACCTAGTTTCCAGCCACTAGCGTGGAACACCAGCCGCCACCGTTCTTCAATCGTGGCCCGGCGCCTCTGGTCCGTCTCGCATTTTTCGTTTCGCTTGCCGCATTGCTGATGGTGCTCGACGCGCGCTTTCATTATGCCGAGAGCGTGCGTCAGGTGGTGGCGCTCGCCGCCTATCCGCTGCAGCGCATCGCCATGTCGCCGGTGGACCTCTTCAACGGCGTCGCGAATTACTTCAGCAGTACCACAGCGCTGCGCGAAGAGAATACGGCGTTGAAAATGAGGCAGCTGAAGGCGGCGCCGGATCTGCTGCAACTGGAAGCGCTGAGAGAGGAAAACAACCAGTTACGCCGGTTGCTCGAAGCGCAGGAACGTCTGCCGCGCAAATCGGTATTTGCCGAAATTCTCTACGCCGCGCGCGACCCGTTCTCGCGCAAGGTGGTGCTCGACAAGGGCTCGCGGGACGGTATTCTCGCCGGCCAACCGGTGATCGATGACATCGGCGTGATCGGCCAGGTGACGCGCGTCTATCTGCTGATGAGCGAGGTGACGCTGCTCTCGGACAAAGACCAGGCGATTCCGCTGCAGGTGCTCAGGAACGGCCTGCGCGCGGTCGCCTACGGTGGCGCCGAGGGCGGCATGCTCGACCTGCGCTTCATGGCCGCGAACGCGGACATCAAGAACGGAGACGTACTGGTTACTTCGGGCATAGACGGAACCTACCCGCCCGGACTCCCGGTCGCGACGGTGGCGCGCATCGAGCGCGACGCAGCCTATGCATTTGCCAGGATCACCCTGGCGCCTACCGCGGGCACCGACCGCTATCGCCAGGTGCTGGTGCTGTCGAACGAGAATAGAGCGCCGCCGCCGGAAGCAGAGCCGCAGTCAACGCGCAAACCGACCAAGAGCAAGCGTCAGCGCAAGGCCGAGTAAAGTGCAACTGCAACAACATCCGCAGAGCATTCTGCTGCCGGCCAAGGTCAACTTCATCGTGCTTACCCTGGCGCTGGCGCTGCTGTTCAGCCTGCTGCCCTGGCGCAATATGGCGGGCGTGCCCGACCTCGCCGCGTTGGTGCTCCTGTTCTGGTGCATTCACCAGCCGCGCAGGATCGGCATCGGCATCGCCTGGAACCTGGGCCTGTTGCTCGACGTCGGCAACGGCGCACTGCTCGGACAGCACGCGCTTGGCTATTCGGTGCTCGCGTTTCTCGCCTTTGCAGTGCACCGGCGCATCCTCTGGTTCCCGCTGTGGCAACAGGCGCTGCAGTTGCTGCCGCTGTTGCTGGCGACGCAATTGCTGACGCTGGTGATTCGCCTCGCCGCCGGCGCCGACTTCCCCGGCTGGACCTATTTCGCCGGCAGTATCGTTTGCGCGGCGCTGTGGCCGGCGTTGAGTTTCGTGCTGCTGCTGCCGCAGCGTCAGCCGGAACTGATGGATGAGAACAGGCCGATCTAGAATCCAGCATGCGTCTCACCGAATTCAAGGACCACCAGCGCGAGCTGTATCATTTTCAACTGCGCATTGGCATCGCCGGTGCTTTCGTGCTTGGCGCGTTCTCACTGCTGCTGCTGCGTTTCATCTACCTGCAGATCGTGCAGTACGATTATTACCGCACCAAGGCAGAGGACAATCGCATTTCCATCGTGCCCATCATGCCCAACCGGGGGCTGATTGTTGACCGCAGCGGCACGGTGCTGGCGCGCAACTATTCGGCGTATACGCTGGAAATTTCTCCAGGCAAAGTGTCCGACGTGGAGAAGACCATCAACGAGCTGGAGACCCTGGTCGAAATCCGCGCAAGTGATCGCGCGCGGCTCAAACGTCTGATGATCGAAGCAAAGGGGGCGGAAAGCCTGCCTATCCGCACCCGGTTGACGGACGAGGAGGTGGCCAGATTCGCCGTCAACCGTTACCGCTTTCCCGGCGTCGACATCCAGGCACGCCTGTTCCGCCAATACCCGTTGAAGGAGCTCGCGTCCCAAGTAACCGGATACATCGGGCGCATCAACGATCGTGACGTGGAGCGAATCGACGAAACGGGGCTCGCCGCCAATTACAAGGGCACCGATCACATAGGCAAGACCGGGCTGGAACAAAGCTACGAGGCCGAGTTGCACGGCGTTACCGGCTATGAGCAGGTGGAAGTGGACTCCGCCGGACGCGGCGTGCGTACGCTGTCGCGCACCTCTCCCACACCGGGGAACAATCTGGTTCTGACACTGGACATCAAGCTGCAGCAGGTGGCCGAGCAGGCGTTTGGCGACAAGCGCGGCGCGCTGGTGGCGATCGAGCCCGCCACCGGCGGCATCCTCGCCTTCGTCTCCAAACCCGGATTCGATCCCAACCTGTTCGTCGACGGCATCGATTCGGCCAGTTGGGAACTGCTCAACACTTCGCCCGATCGCCCGATGGTAAACCGCGCGCTTGCCGGAACCTATCCGCCCGGCTCCACCTTCAAGCCGTACATGGCGCTGGCGGCACTCGAATTGGGCAAGCGCACGCCGAAGCAAACGATCAGCGATCCAGGCTACTTCGTGTTCGGCAATCATCGCTTCCGCGACGATAAACCCGGCGGGCACGGCACGGTCGACATGTATAAATCGATCGTCATTTCCTGCGACACCTATTACTACATGCTCGGCAACGACCTGGGCATCGATAACATTTCGCGCTTCATCGGCCAGTTCGGTTTCGGCGCGAAAACCGGTATCGACATTGAAGGCGAATCCGCGGGCGTTCTGCCGTCGCAGGAGTGGAAGCGCCGGCGCTTCAAAAAACCGGAGCAGCAGAAATGGTACGCAGGCGAAACCATCAGCGTCGGCATCGGACAGGGTTACAACGCCTACACGCCGCTGCAGATGGCGCAGGCGATGGCGGCAATCGCCAACAACGGCGCCATGTACCGCCCGCACCTGGTCAACTACGTCGAAAATATCAAAAGCGGCGCACGCACCCCGGTCGAACCCAGGCTCGAGCGCGCGATCGCACTAAAGCCGGAAAACCTCGAATTCATCCAGCGCGCGCTGGCCGGCGTGAATATCGAGGGCACCGGCGCGCGCGCCTTTGCCAAAGCCGAATACACCAGCGCGGGCAAGACCGGCACGGCGCAGGTTGTCGCAATCAAACAGACTGAGAAGTATGACGAGAAGCGCGTGGCCGAACGCCACCGTGATCATGCGCTGTTCATCGCCTACGCGCCGCTGGAAAGCCCCAAGATCGCGCTGGCCGTAGTGGTGGAAAACGCGGGCTTCGGCGCGCGCGCCGCCGCGCCGATAGCGCGTCAGGTGCTGGACTACTATCTGCTCGGCAAACGCGTCGAGGAGCCCGCCGTCGAGGTCGCCGGGGAGGAAGGCGATGATTAGGCGGAAGTTGAACCTGACACAGTGCGACGGCAGGCAGGAGAAGCGTTGATGCGGGGCCCCCTTCAACAGCCGTTCATGAATCTTTGGCTGCGCTTCACCGACAAGATCGATCCGCCGCTGTTCGCGCTCGCCTTCGCTTTGCTGCTGCTCGGACTCATCACCCTGGCGAGCGCCGCAAACGACACACCCTCGCGCATCAATGCCCAGGCGGTAAGTATTCTGGTGGCGCTCACCGTGATGTGGACAGTGGCGCAGTTCCAGCCGCAGACGCTGATGCGTTTCGCTGTACCGGTCTATGCGTTCGGCCTCGTGCTGCTGATAGCGGTGGCCCTGTTTGGCGATGTCGTCAACGGCGCGCGTCGCTGGCTCAACCTGGGCGTCACACGTATCCAGCCTTCTGAAATCATGAAAATCGCCATGCCGCTGATGCTCGCCTGGTATTTCCACAGATACGAGGCGACATTGCGGTTGCGCCAGTACATCGTCGCCAGTCTGTTGCTGATTATTCCGGTACTGCTGATAGCCCGCCAGCCGGACCTGGGTACCGCGCTGCTGGTGACGGCTGCGGGATTCTATGTGATCTTTCTCGCCGGCCTGTCGTGGAAACTCCTGCTCGGTATGCTGCTGGCGGCAGGCGCGAGTCTGCCTTTCTTGTGGCCGCTATTGCACGACTACCAGCGCCGCCGCATTTTGACACTGCTCGACCCTGCTACCGACCCCCTGGGCGCGGGCTATCACATCATCCAGTCGACCATCGCCGTCGGTTCCGGCGGGCTGGCCGGCAAGGGCTGGCTGAAAGGCACCCAGGCGCATCTGGAGTTCCTGCCGGAACGCTCCACCGATTTCATTTTCGCCGTCTACTCCGAGGAATTCGGGCTGCTTGGCAACTGCCTGCTGCTCCTCCTGTATCTGCTGTTGATCGGCCGCGGTTTGGCGATCGCCGCCAATGCGCCGACGTTTTTTGCGCGGCTGCTTGCCGGCGCCGTAACGCTGACATTTTTCACTTACGCCTTCGTCAACATGGGCATGGTGAGCGGCATCCTGCCGGTGGTAGGCGTACCCCTGCCGCTGATATCTTTCGGCGGCACTGCGCTGGTGACACTGTTCCTCGGTATCGGCATACTGATGAGCATTCACCGACACCGCAAATTGGTGCAGACCTGAAGCGAACGCAATGCCGCATCATGGAACAATGAAACCATCGCACCGGACACTGGAGCAGCAGCGCGCACCATCAAACGCATCCGCCGCCGTCGGATACGCCGTCCTCCTGGCGCTGGCGCTGGTGGTCGGTGGCTGCGGCAGCGCATCCAAGCGTACCGCAGTCGAGCGCGACGCAGGCATCACGACACCACCGCCTGCAGCCCCGGCGGCACGCAGCGGTCGCGGCGGCTATTATCAGGACGACGGACCGGGCGACAACGCGCCGGCGAACCTGGATCAGATCGCGGATGCCGAACCCAGACTGGAGCCACTCGCGCGCGCCGCCAATAATCCGTATACCGTATTCGGTCAGCAGTACGTCCCGCTCAAAGCGCTTGGACCGTACCGGCAGCGCGGCGTCGGCAGCTGGTACGGGCGCAAGTTCCACGGCCAGCGCACCTCCAGCGGCGAACGCTACGACATGTACGCAATGACCGCCGCGCACACGACACTGCCGATTCCTAGCTACGCGCGCGTGACCAATCTCGCCAATGGCCGCAGCGTAATTGTGCGCATCAACGACCGTGGGCCGTTTCATTCGGGGCGACTCATCGATTTGTCCTATGCCGGCGCCTACAAGCTCGGCTATGCCGCAACCGGCAGCGCGACGGTGGAAGTCGAAGCCATCACCGCGGAGGAGATGCCACTCATCGCCGCACGCAAGCGGCAGACAGCGCAGACCGTGGCCGCGGCGCCAGCGCCGGCGGAAGCGCAGCCTGTTGCAGTGGCAACACCGATCGCACCGGCAGTTCTGGCGGCGGCCCGTACATTGCCGGACGAACCGACGAAAGCTGCGCCACCGATTCCCGTGGACGCCGCCGCCGGTGGCATATACCTGCAGCTCGGCGCGTTTTCGGCGCGCGACAACGCGGAAAGCTTCCGCGTTCGCGTCTACCAGCAGCTCGCCTGGCTGAATGACGCGATCCGCATTTTCGCGCACGACGGCATGTATCGCCTGGACCTGGGCCCCTACCGCGACCGCAATGAAGCTGCCGGCATGGCCGAGAAAATCCGCGAAGCACTGCAAATCAGTCCGTTTGTCGTGGTGCGTTGACGCTTGAAGCAGACTCTGTGCGCGGTTTGTTTGCTGCTGCCGCTTTTCGGCTGTGCCGAACTGCGAACCTTTGACCGGGGACCGCAGGCAGCGCCGGTCAAACCTGCAACTATGTCGGTGGCGCAGCTACTGCGCCGCCCCGGTGGCTATTACCGCGACGACGGCCCCGACGGCGCACCGCCGGTCGATCTGGACGCCATCGCCGATGCCCAGCCCAAACCCGAGCCGTTGAATCTCCACGCCAACGATCCCTATGTCGTGTTCGGAAAGGACTATGTGCCGGAACGGGAATTTTCGGCGCACAGAAAGCAGGGTACCGCCTCCTGGTACGGGCGCAAGTTCCATGGCCAACGCACCTGGAGCGGAGAAATCTACGACATGTACGCCATGAGCGCCGCCCATCCAACGCTGCCGATACCGAGCTATGTCCGCGTTACCAATCTGCACAACTCCAGATCGGTGATCGTGCGCATTAACGATCGCGGGCCGTTTTCATCCGGCCGCATGATGGACCTGTCTTTCGCCGCAGCCTATAAACTCGGCTTTGCCGACAGCGGCGTCGCCGCGGTGGAAGTGGAGAGCATCGTGCTCGCCGCAGCTGCACCGCCATTACCTGCGATTGCGGCGGTCGAACCCGCCAGCATTCCGCTATCTACCGAAACCGCCGGTGTGTACCTCCAGCTGGGCGCATTTTCCGCGCGCGCGAACGCCGAGAGCTTTGGCGCAAGCATTCACAAGCAATTGTCCTGGCTCGATCGACCAGTGCAGATCCAGGAGCGCGGCAAGTTGTTCCGCCTGCGACTGGGGCCTTACTCCGAACGTGGCGAAGCCAATGCGATCGCCGAAAAAATCCGCGCGGAACTCGATTTCAAGCCGCTGGTGATCGGCAGGTAAGTTCGGCGCGTGTATGTCGGCTGGTATAATCGACGCTTTTGCAGCACCGTCATGAACCGCCTGTTTGTCTTCCTGCTTCTGCTGCCGGTCCTCGCGTTCGCGGACGCCCCACCACCACCCCCGATTGCCGCCAAAGCGTGGCTGCTGTATGACTTTTCGAGCGCGCAGACCATCACCGGCACGAATGTACACGAGCGGGTTGAGCCGGCTTCGCTTACCAAGCTGATGACCGCCTACCTCGTTTTTTCGGCGCTGAACCAGAAAATGCTGGCCCTGGAGCAGGTGGTGCCTGTATCCGAGCGCGCTTTAAAGGCACCGGGCTCGCGCATGTTCATCGATCCGAAAACGCCGGTGAGAGTCGAGGAACTGCTGCACGGCATGATTACGCAGTCTGGCAATGACGCCTGCGTCGCGCTCGCCGAAGCCATCGCCGGATCGGAGGACGCATTTGCACAAATGATGAACCGCGAGGCGCAGCGTCTGGGAATGAAAGATACCAACTTTACCAACGCGAGCGGCCTGCCCGACCCCAAGCATTACTCCACCGCGTACGACCTGGGTCTGGTTGCGGCAGCGCTGATTCGCGATTTCCCCGACTATTACCCGCTGTACTCGCTGCGCGAGTACCGTTACAACAATATTACCCAGCACAACCGCAACAGGTTGCTCTGGCTGGATCCGAACGTGGACGGGATGAAGACGGGCTATACTGAAAACGCCGGCTTTTGCCTGATCGCATCGGCCAAGCGCGGAACGCGGCGCCTGCTGTCGGTGGTAGTCGGCGCGAACTCCGATAACGCGCGTGCGCAGGAAAGCCAGAAACTGCTGAATTTCGGCTTCCAGTTCTACGATTCGGTAAAGCTCTACGAAAAGGGACAGGCGGTGAGCACGCTGGAAGTTTGGAAGGGAAGCGAGAATCGCCTCAAGGCCGGGTTCCAGTCCGACTTCTTTGTCAGCGTGCCGCGCGGGCTCGCCGATCAGTTGAAAGCAGACCTGGTTAGCGTTCAACCGCTGGTCGCGCCGATCGGCATCGGGCAGAAGGTTGGCAAGATCAAGCTGACGCTGGAGAATAAACTGCTTGGCGAGTACCCGGTGGTCGCACTCGAGAACGTGGCCATCGCCGGATTATTCGGCCGCACCTGGGACAGCATGCGGCTTTGGTTCAGGTGACCGGGGATCCCCTCCTGCCGCCTCGGTAACGGCAGGCCTTCCGACACCGATTGCGGAATCACTTATCTGGAGAAATGCAAATGATCTATCTGAATGGCGAATGGATGCCGATCGAGAAAGCCATGGTTCCGGTGCTCGATCGCGGTTTCATTTTCGGCGACGGCGTCTATGAAGTGATTCCGTGCTATTCCGGCCACCCGTTCCGCCTGCGCGAGCACCTCACGCGGCTGCAATCCAGCCTCGATGGCGTGCGCATCGACAACCCCTATAGCCTCGCTCGCTGGGACGAGCTGGTGCGCGAAATGGTGGTGAAGAATCCGATGGACGATCAATACGTCTACCTGCAGGTAACGCGCGGCGTCGCGCCGCGCGATCATGCCTTCCCCAAGGGCGCAAAGCCCACGGTATTCATCATGTCCAATCCGCTCACCACCCCACCGCAGGAGCAGCGCGAGCGCGGGGTGGCAGCGGTCAGCGCCGCCGACAATCGCTGGCTGCGCTGCGACATCAAGTCGGTATCGCTGCTTGCGAACTGCCTGCTGCGCCAGGTCGCCGTCGACGCAAGTGCGGCCGAAGTCGTGCTGCTGCGCGATGGCAGGCTCACCGAAGGCTCAGCGAGCAATATCTTCCTGGTCAGGAACGGCGTCATCATCACCCCACCCAAGACCAACTTCATACTGCCTGGAATCACCTACGACGTCGTCATAGAACTCGCACGGGCCAACCGGCTGCCGCTGGAAATCCGCCAGGTGAGCGAAGCCGAGGTGCGCGACGCGGACGAACTCTGGCTCACCTCCTCGACCAAGGAAGTGCTGTCGATTTCGACGCTCGACGGCATACCGGTAGGCCACGGAAGCGCTGCGGGCAAGCCTGGACCAGTGGCCGCGCAAATGCATCAGCTCTATCAGGACTACAAGCGCACAGTCATGCGTGCACCGGTCAAGGCCTGAGGGTTCGAGGCGATATGAGATTTGCGTCGGCAAATGCGATTGGGCCCGATGCCAGACAATGCCTTACGTCGCAATGAACGCACCGAGTGAACCCGAGTCGCTGATCGAGTACCCCTGCGACTTCCCGATCAAAATCATGGGCGAAACCCAACCCGGATTTGCACAGGAGGTCATGGCGGTGGTCCTGCGCCATGCGCCGGATTTCGACGCCAGCACCATGGAGATGCGCAAAAGCCGCCTGGGTAAATACCTTTCATTGACAGTCACTGTGCGCGCCCAATCGCGCCTGCAGTTGGATGACCTGTATCGCGAACTATGCGACCATCCGATGGTGAAGATGGTGTTATAGACGCGCTATGCAAAATGCGAACCGACAATCTGCAACCGGCGTCATGCGCGCAATCGCGCCTGCGCCTCGGCGTCCGAACGCTGCATTGCGGATTAGGCGCCTAGGTCTGGTCGAATATGAATCTACCTACGCGGCGATGCGCCAGTTCACCAGCTCGCGCAAGACGGATACGCCGGACGAAATCTGGCTGCTGCAGCACCCGCCGGTCTATACCGCGGGCCTCGCCTGCCGCCCGGAACACCTGCCGCGCGACTCCTGCGTTGCGCTCGCGCGCGTCGATCGCGGCGGCCAGATCACCTATCACGGCCCGGGCCAGGTGGTGATGTACACGCTACTCGATCTGGCGCGGCGCGATCTGAACATTCGCGCATTCGTCAGCCTGCTCGAACAGGCCATGATCGATACGCTGGCGCAGTATCAAGTACCGGCGCAACGCAAACCCGGTGCCCCGGGAATTTATGTAAACGGCGCCAAAATCGCCGCTTTGGGCCTGCGTGTCAGACGCAGCGGCTGCTATCACGGCGTCGCGCTCAATGTGGACATGGACCTCGCGCCGTTTCTGGCGATCGATCCCTGCGGTTACCCCGGCCTGACGGTGACACAAACACGTGATCTGGGCGTGACTGCCCCGGCCGACGAACTGGGCGACCGGCTCGCCGCCGAACTGACGCGACTCCTGGCACAGCATGAGCACCAACGCTGAAAAAGGCCGCGCCAAGACGGCGCGCATTCCGATCAAGATCGTGCCGCAGGCGCGCCTGAAGAAACCCGACTGGATCCGCGTCAAAGCCGGTTCCGGCAACACGCGCTTTGACGAAATCAAACAGCGCCTGCGCGAGAACAAGCTGCATACCGTTTGCGAGGAAGCCTCCTGCCCCAATATCGGCGAATGCTTCGGCAAGGGTACGGCAACGTTCATGATCCTGGGCGATTTGTGCACGCGGCGCTGTCCGTTTTGCGACGTGGCGCATGGACGTCCATCGGCGCCGGACGCAGACGAGCCACGGAACCTGGCACAAACCATTGCCGCGCTGGCGCTCGATTATGTGGTGATTACCAGCGTTGACCGCGACGATCTGCGCGACGGCGGTGCGCGGCATTTTGCCGACTGCATAGTCGCGGTGCGCGATCTGTCACCGAAGACGCGCATCGAAATCCTGGTGCCCGATTTCCGCGGCCGGCTCGAAGTTGCGCTCGAGATCGTCGCTGCCAGCCCGCCCGACGTGATGAACCACAACCTCGAAACCGTGCCACGGCTGTACCGGCAGGCGCGCCCCGGTTCGGATTATCTGCATTCGCTCAAGCTGCTGCAGGAATTCAAGACGAGCAGGCCGGACATTCCGACCAAGTCCGGCCTGATGCTGGGCCTGGGCGAATCCGATGAGGAAATACTCGAAGTCATGCGCGACTTGCGCGCGCACGGCGTCGACATGCTCACCATCGGGCAGTATTTGCAGCCGACCGCGCATCATCTGCCGGTGCTGCGCTATGTGCACCCTGACGGCTTCGCCGTATTCGAGCAGGCCGCACGCGAACTGGGATTTCTGCATGCTGCAATCGGTCCCATGGTGCGCTCCAGCTATCACGCCGACCGGCAGGCCGAAGCGGCGGGTGTATGAGCGGCGGACCAGCTGCCGAAACTGACCCGACCATACAGGATTTTCGTACTCAAGGAGCAAGCATGAGGACCGTTCACAGGCTATGCATTGCCGCTGTCACCGCGCTTCTGCTTATCGCCCAGGCGCAGGCCTTCGGGCTGGCAGACCTTTCCAACAAGGATGCGGCGAGCGGATTGAAGGAGGCGTTGATCAAAGGTTCGCAGGAAGCCGTGACCCTGCTGGCGAAGCAGAACGGGTTTCTGGGTAACGAACGCGTCAGGATTCCTCTCCCCGAAAGTCTGCAAAAGATCGAAGGCATGTTGCGCGCCTTCGGCATGGGCAAGTATGCCGATGAATTGGTGACGACGATGAATCGTGCCGCCGAAACCGCGGTTGTGGAAGCCAAGCCGCTGCTCGTGAACGCGGTAAAGGGCATGAGCGTGCAGGACGCAAAAGGCATTCTCACCGGCGGCGATGACGCGGCGACGCAGTACTTCAGACGCAGCACATCTGCCGCGCTCAGCGCCAGGTTCCTGCCGATCGTCACCAAGGCCACTCAGAAAGTGAAGCTCGCCGACAAGTACAACGAGTTCGCCGGCAAAGGCGCCAAGCTCGGCTTGATCGACAAGAAAGACGCGGACCTGAACAGTTACGTCACGCAGAAGGCGCTCGACGGTCTGTTCCTGATGATTGCCGATGAGGAGAAGAAAATCCGCAAGGACCCGCTGGGGAGCGCGAGCAGCATTATCAGCAAGGTGTTCGGCGCCCTCGGCAAATAGCAGAATTTCTAGTAGAACACCTCGCTGCGGCGCGCGCCGGCGTCCAGCTCGAACATGGCGAAACGCACCACGTTGGCGACTTTCTGCACGCCGCTCCTGGACAGAAGAGTCGGTTTGTCGTAGTCGCCCGGGTCATTGCAGGTCAGGCGCAAATCAATCAGCGCGACACGCGCCTCGGCGGCGCGCTTGGTGACCCGGTCATTGAATACCGCCAACGCGGCGCAGGCGGTGCGCTGGCGCACCGGATCCTTGTAGTTGGGCTGAAACATGGCGCACACCATGATCACCAGCCTTGCCGCCTGCGCCACGTGGATCAGCCGTTCAAGCGTGCGTTCGAACTCGTCCGCGGCGAGCGCAAGCTGTTCGAGTGTCTGCCCGAACGTATCCGGCCGGGAATCGAGCAGCCCACTTTGCTCTATCGCGTGATTTCCTTCGATGAAAATCATCGCATGGGTGGCGTCCCGGGGCAGCGCGAGCGACGGCCCCGCCCGCTCCACCTCCGCAACGGAGATGACGCTGAGTTTCCATTGATCGCGCGTTCCCGGCAGCACCGCTTCCTCGAATTTCCCGGGTCTCTGGTCGATGCTGCCGTAGGCTTCGAGCAACGCGTCGCCAAGCAGCACCACATGTCTGTACCGCCCCCGCTCACGCGCGGCAGCGGGCTTCTTTTTGGAGGTTTCGCTCATGATGCCGAATGCGGTTAGTGCGCCTGCTCCCAGTTTGCACCTACCCCCACATCCACGACAAGGGGCACCGCCAGTTCGGCCACGCCGGTCATCAATCCCGGCAGCACGTCGCGTACAGTCGGGAGTTCAGACTGCGGCACCTCGAGCACCAGTTCGTCGTGCACCTGCATAACCAGTTTCGCCGACAGCTGCTCGCGCTCCAGCCAGTCCTGCACCGCGATCATCGACAGCTTGATCAGATCCGCCGCCGTTCCCTGCATCGGCGCGTTGATTGCGGCGCGCTCCGCGCCCTGACGCCGGCCGCTGTTGGCGGCGCGTATTTCCGAGAGCCATAGACGGCGCCCAAACACGGTCTCGACATAGCCGCGTTCGCGCGCCTGCTCGCGCGTCTGCTGCATATAGCGCGCAACGCCGGGATAGCGGGTGAAGTAGCTGTCGATATAAGCCTGGGCGGTGGCGCGCTCCAGTCCCAGGGCCTGCGCCACGCCGAACGCCGACATGCCGTAGATCAGGCCGAAGTTGATCACCTTCGCGTAGCGGCGCTCCTCCGGCGTGACTTCATGCAGGCTGCGATTGAATATTTCGGCGGCGGTGGCTCGGTGCACGTCCTCGCCCGCCGCGAACGCGCGCAGCAGATTCTCGTCGCCTGAAATATGCGCCATGATGCGCAGCTCGATTTGCGAATAATCAGCGGAGACAATGACGCAACCGGCCGGCGCGATGAACGCCTCGCGGATACGCCGCCCCTCGGCGGTGCGCACCGGAATGTTCTGCAGATTGGGATCGGTGCTGGCGAGGCGCCCGGTGACCGCGGTCGCCTGGGCGTAGTTGGTGTGCACGCGCCCGGTGGCGGGATTGACCATGCGCGGCAGTTTGTCGGTGTAAGTGGATTTTAACTTGGTCAGCGCGCGATATTCGAGCAAGGTCTTGGGCAGCGGGTAATCCGCGGCGAGCCGCTCCAGCACTTCTTCGTCGGTTGAAGGGGCGCCGCCGGGCGTTTTTTTCAGCACCGGCAGCTGCAGCCGATCAAAGAAGATTTCGCCGATCTGCTTGGGCGAATTCAGATTGAACGGCTGGCCAGCTTCGGCGTAGGCCCGCTGCTCCAGCTCCATCATTTTCTGCCCCAACTCATGGCTTTGCGCCTCGAGCAATGCGGCGTCGATGAGCACGCCGGTGCGCTCCATCCGGAACAGCACTTCACGCACCGGCAGCTCGATCTTCCGATAGACGTATTCCAGGCCGGGCTCGGCCTGCACCTGGGGATACAGGCGTTGATGCAGGCGCAGGGTCACGTCAGCGTCCTCGGCCGAGTACTCGGTGGCGCGCTCCACGCTCACCTGCTCGAAGCCGATACGTTGCGCGCCCTTGCCGGTGACATCGTCGTAGCTGATGGTCTCGAGCTGCAAATGCCGGTCGGCGAGCGTGCCCATGTCGTGGCGCAGATGCGATTCGAGCACGTAGGACTCGAGCAACGTGTCGTGTACCACGCCGCGAAGCCGTACGCCGTGATTGGCGAGCACGTGTTCGTCGTATTTGAGGTTCTGGCCGAGCTTTGGCCTGGCGGCATCCTCGAGCCAGGGCCGCAGCAATGCTAGCGCGCGCTCGACGCCGAGCTGCGGCGGGGCGCCGGCATAGTTGTGTGCCAGCGGCAAATAGGCTGCCCGCCCGGGTTCGGCGCAGAACGACATGCCCACCAGCTGTGCAGTCATGGGGTCGAGGCCGGTGGTCTCGGTGTCGAACGCGACCAGGGCGGCGCCATCGAGGCGCTTCAGCCACGCCACTACCTGCGCTTCGTCGAGCAGGGTGACGTAATCGCGCGAAATCGGCTGCGCCGTGTCCTGCGCCGGACCTGGAGGCCGGGCCGGCGCTGACGGCGGTTCCGGCACCGACGCCGGCGAAGCCGCCGGCGCCGCATCTTTCACCCAGCTCTTGAAGCCGAAGCGCTGGAACAGCCCGGATAATTCGGCCTCACCGGCCGGCTGCGGCAGCAGTTGTTCCAGTTTGACCGGCAGCGGCACATCGCAATAGACGGTGAGGAGTTTTTTCGCCTGCGGCAGCCATGGCAACGCGCGGCGAAGATTCTCTCCCACCACGCCCTTGATTTCCTGCGCATGCGCGACCACTGCGTCGAGCGAGCCGTATTGGGAGAGCCATTTGAGCGCGGTCTTGGGGCCGACCTTGTCCACGCCGGGAACGTTGTCCACGCTGTCGCCGACCAGGGTCAGATAATCGAGAATCAGGCGTGGCGGAACGCCGAACTTCGCTTCAACGCCGGCTTCGTCCAGGCGCTCGCCGTTCATGGTGTTGATCAAGGTTACGTACTCGTTCACCAGCTGCGTCAGGTCCTTGTCGCCGGTGGAGACGACGCAGCGCATGCCTGCCTCGGCGGCCTGGCGCGCGAGCGTGCCGATGACGTCGTCGGCCTCGACGCCGTCTATCATCAGGAGCGGCCAGCCCAGCGCGGCGACCGCCTGGTGCAGCGGCTCGATCTGGCGCACCAGATCCTCGGGCATGGGCGCGCGGTTGGCCTTGTACTCGGAATACCAGTCATCGCGAAAGGTTCTGCCCTTGGCGTCGAACACGCAGGCGAGATAGTCCGGCTTGTAGTCGGCAGCGAGCCGTCGTAGCATGTTGAGCAC